>HotLOscill_hetero_coDRAFT_1000063_pt1:5000-100666 | contig 100666 bp, 83 predicted proteins | sample HotLakmetagenome_2_FD_10650 | JGI IMG/M metagenome (IMG submission 10650)
GTCGGCGCCTCGAAGCCGTAGCGCAGGATCACATGGTAGACGATGGCGAACATCAGGACGACGGCGAACCAGGCAACAACGCGCCCCGTCCAGAGCGTGAAGGTGTCGATCGCCCGCGTCGTGGTCCGGACGATGGTGGGAAAGGTCATCGGCGCGACTCCCGGAGGGGGATCCGAACGGCGGATGGTGAAGGGAAGGGAAGAAGGTGGCGCCGCCACAGATCGCCGGGGCGGACCCCGACGGCCATGCGTGGCAGCGCCACCGGATCAGGCTCCAGGCCTGCCGCTATCAATCAGGCTGGAAGAGGGAGTAGTAATCCGGAGCGGTGTAGTCCATCTCGAACATGCCGCTCTCGACCAGACCGCCCGGCGCCCAGTAGACGTCGGCAATGGCCTTCCAGTCAGGCTCCAGAATGCGGCGCGCGACGACGTTGCGCTCCGCATAGGCCAGCTGGCTGTCGGCGATCGCCTTGAAGGCCGGATTGTCGTTGTACTCGGTCTCGAGAATCGTGTGCCAGACATCCAGCGACTCGGCGAGGATGTCATCCGGCGTCCGCCGGAACTCGACGCCGGCTTCCGTCAGACGCTCCATGGCGTTCCGATTCTGGGTCATCTTGTGGGTTTCCCAGTAGAAGAAATGCGACTGGGTCGTGGCCAGGATGATGTTCTGCAGGTCCTCGGGTATGGAATCCCAGATTTCCTTGTTGAACAGCACTTCCATCACGGTGACGGTTTCGTGGTAGGCCGGGGCGTAGTGGATGCTCCAGACATCCTCGAAGCCGAGCGCCTCATCGTGATAGGGGTTCACGAACTCGGCGGCATCGATCACGCCGCGCTCACCGGCGGGCACAATTTCACCACCGGGAAGGGTGATGACCGAAAGCCCCATATCACCGTACATCTCGCCCGGAATGCCGGGAATGCGCAGGCGCAGACCCTCGAGATCTTCGGCGGATGCAAGTTCCTTGTTGTACCAGCCGAAGCTCTGCGGCCCGGAACTGCCCGCGGGCATCCATTCGACATCCGCGTTCAGGACATTCTGGAAGAAGTCGTTATTGACCTCACGACCACCACCGAGCCACTGCCAGCCCCAGTAATCCACGGGATCCATGCCGAAGGGACCACCGGGACCGGAGGAGACCATCACGGAGGCGCGGTTCTTGCCGACCCAGTAACCGGACCAGGCATGCCCGCCATCGATGACGGCATCACTTACGGCATCCAGCACCTCGAAGGCGGGGACGACGGAACCGTCGGGCAGCGTCTCGATGACGACGCGGCCGGAGGTGTTCTTCTCGACCTCGGCGGCCCAGCGCTCGAAATTATGGTGGTGCGGGTCGGCTGCAGACCAGGTGGACTGGAAGGTGAGATCGAATTCCTGGGATTGGGCCGCAGTCGGCGTTCCGACGGCGACGACCCCGGCGATGGCGATGATCGCCGTTCCGGCAAGCAGATTTTTCATCAGCGTTTCCTCTCTGGCGGGGCGCCTTCATGGCGCCGCTTTCGCGGGAGCGTGTGCGCCCCTCGTTTGGAGTCGTTCAGCGAATAGCCGGGCGAACCTTCACTATTCGTAGCGCAGTGTGTGAAAATCTGGACGCTACGTCAATCACTCGTAATCAACGGCACTTCCGCAACGACGTTTGCGCATTTTTTAGTCAGTTTCGCAACGGAATCCGAGACATTCCTGCGATTGACTATTTCAGATTGCATTTATCACGCAGGTGCACATACGCATCGGCATCCACCCGAGGCCAACCGGTCGGCGCAAAGCCTCGCATGCGGCAGATCACACCGGAACACCGGCGATTCGACGGTGTTCCGGACATTGAAGCGGCCCGGAAAACGGTTTTATGCAATCAAGGCCTGCACCAGAGCTGCCGCGCCGAGATACGCATGCTCCCGTTACGGAAAACCTGTTTTTCCGCTACGTCAAAGATCATCCGGCTCGGGCATGCCAGACTTGTGGGCCACAAGCGCCGCGAGCCGACCGTCCCGCCAGGCGCTTAGCCGGGAATGGTGTTGCGGATCGGGAGCCTCACCGGGCGCGCGCCCCCGCGCCTCGGCAACTGCAGCCAGGGCGGTTGCGAGGGCCGGATCCTGCCAGGTCTCAGGCCCGGCCTGCGATGCCGCGAAGCGCGCGAAGAACGGCCCGTAGCGCGCGCAGTAATCCGCGACGCCGCCCGGCGCGTTCAGATCGATGGTCTCGAACGGCCCCATGAAGGACCAGCGCAGGCCGAGCCCCTGCGAGACGGTGGTGTCGAGATCCTGCGGGCTCACATAGCCTTCCGCAACGAGCCGAAAGGCCTCGGTCAGGAGCGCCGCCTGGAGCCGGTTGAGAATGAAGCCGTCCACTTCCCGCCGCACCTCGACTGGCGCCTGCCCGATCGCGGCGAACATCGCCCGCGCCTTCGCGATCACCTGCGGATCGGTCCATGGCGCGCCGGACAATTCGACCACCGGGATCAGGTGGGGCGGATTGACCGGATGCGCCACCAGGCAGCGAGCCCGGTGCGGGAGATTCTCGGTGAAGAGCGAGCACTGGATCGCGGAGGTCGAGGAAGCGATCACCGTATCGGGTGCGCACAAGGCGTCGAGTTCGGCAAACAGCGCCTTTTTCACTTCGAGCCGCTCGGGCCCGTTTTCCTGAACATGATCGGCACCCGCCACCGCCTGCTTCAGATCGCCGGCGACCCGGATGCGTGCGGCGGCGGCGGCGGGATCGTCGCACAGGCCGTGGCCGGCGAGGATGGCGAGGCCCTGCCGACAGAGCCCGGGCGCATCGGCGCGTGCCGCCTGATCCGTGTCGTAGAGCACGGCCTCCCAGCCGGCCCGCGCGAAGATCATCGCCCAGGCTCGCCCGATCAGCCCGGCCCCGATGATCGCGACCCTGCCGGACGCCACCCACTCTTTCCCATCCGCATCAAGGCTCGTATCGGCCCGGTCTTCGCTCATCGCGTTTCCTTCCCTGACTTGCTTTTTTCTCTCGTGATCGGCCCTGGCCCGCCCAGTCTAGCCGAATGCGGCGCGCGGTCATCGGGGCAGGAGCAAAGCAGGATGCGCGCAAGCGGGCGTTCCGGATTGGTGCATCGCCCGGTTCGGCCAGGGCCCGCGACCGGCTAGACTGCACGCAGCGCGGGCTCGGCAAGGAAAGCCCCGATATCAGGGAGGAAGATATGGATATGGATATTGCCGGCCTGCGGGTTCTGGTCACGGCGGGTGCCGGGGGGATCGGCCTCGAAATCGCGCGCGCTTTCGCTCAGGAGGGCGCGAAGGTGCATGTCTGTGATGTCGATGACGAGGCGCTGGACGCGTTGCAGGCGAGCGATCCGCAAATCAGCGCGAGCCGCACCGACGTGACCGACCGCAAGGCCGTCGCCGCCCTGTTCGACGAGGCGATCGATCGTCTCGGCGGGCTCGACGTGCTGGTCAACAATGCCGGCATTGCCGGGCCGACGGGGCGCGTCGAAGAGATCAACCCGGAGGATTGGGATCGCTGTCTGGAGGTCTGCCTGACCAGCCAGTTCAATTGCGCGCGCCTCGCCGTGCCGCATCTGCGCCGGAGCGAAAACGCCTCGATCATCAATCTCTCATCGGCTGCGGGCAAGCTCGGCTTTCCCCTGCGTTCGCCATACGGCGCAGCAAAATGGGGGGTGATCGGCTTTACCAAGGCGCTCGCCATCGAGCTCGGCGAGGATGGGATCCGCGTCAATGCGGTGCTGCCGGGACTCGTCGCGGGTGATCGCATCCGCCGCGTGCTCGAAGGCAAGGCGCAGGCACGCGGAATGAGCTATGCAGAGGTCGAGGACCAGGCGCTCGCCGGCGTCTCGCTCAAGACCATGGTGACCGCGCGTCAGATCGCCGATCAGATCCTGTTCGTCTGCTCGCCGCGCGGGCGCACCATCTCGGGCCAGTCGCTCTCGGTCTGCGGCGATACGCGGTTGCTGGTCTGAGACAGGCGATCCGGCAAGCCCCGGGACCGCGCAGAGCGTGCGTGGCGGGCCTGCGATCGCACGATTTTGCCCGCTACTCCACGAATGCCCGCAGCATCTTCGCGGCGCGGCCGAGCTGGTCGTCGTTCATGCGCGACAGGGTGGCGTTGATTTCGGTCAGGATCCGCGCGCGCTCGCCGGTGCCGGGCGTGGTGTTGGCGCCGAAAAGCACCGGCGCGGGGACATCGAGCGCCGCAGCGATTTTCTCCGCCGTTTCGAAAAGCGGTGCGGCGACGCCCCGCTCGATCTTGCCGATGGTCTCGCGCGAAACACCAATTTTCCCGGCAAGCTGCTCAAGGGTCCAGCCCTTCGCCTTGCGATGATGGCGGACATTCGCACCGAAAAGACGTTGAAGCTCCATACCGCACCTTTCTTTGTGCAAGAGGCGGCAACAGGATGCGCAAATCGAGAAACGGGAAGTTAACATTCCTATTTTTGAGAACTATAGAATCTCATAGGCTGAGATAAGATGTTCTGGTTCTGCTTGGGCTTGCGCTCTTTGGCGGTCAATCTGTCATCGCCATCGGCTTGATGCTCAGGCTGGCCTGAACCGACGCAATCAGGCCGCAGCTGATACCCAAGCAGGAAATCGACGAGTTCGCCGCCGAGATTATCGTCGACTTTCGCGACCTCAATATGGAAGTGTTCGCTCGGCACGAGCGCGTATGAACACCCATTGCGCACGACGCAGCCCGAGGCGTGGCTTATACCAGATTGGTCGAAAAATGGTGCCGCTTACAGGACTCGAACCTGTGACCCCCTCATTACGAATGAGGTGCTCTACCAACTGAGCTAAAGCGGCGACCGGCGGGGCAGATCGGGACCCGCAGCGGACGCGGGTCTCTTACATGGCGCCGTCCGGGTTGGCAAGCCGGAATCGAAACCGGATGCGCCCGCCCCGGCGGGGGCAACCCGGTCAGCTGTCGAACAGGCTGCCGAAGAAAGAGCGCTTGCGCTTTTTGGCTTCCTCCGCCTCTTCCGGGCTGACACCGGGATCGTCCGGCGGGCGGGAGAGGCGTTCCAGACGCTCTTCCTCGCTCAACCGGGCGGGCGCTTCGCCGTTCGGGCCGGCGGATGGGATCTCCTCNCCCCCGGTTGCCGGCTTGCCGGGTTCCGGATCCGCCTCGCTGTGTGATTCGTCCGCAGCGGGCCGGGTCCCATGCGCGGAATCCGGCTTTGGCTCAGGCTTGGAATCCGGCTTGGACTCAGCCGCGTGCTCGAACTCCCCCTCGGCCACGGAACGGGCGGCCTCGGTCTTCACCGCCTGCGCCCGCGCCTCCTGGATCCGGACGCCTTCGGATTTGTCGGACGCAACGTCTCGCGCTTCGTCGGCTTCGCCGACCGGATTCTGCTTCTCCGGCATTGCCGGCGCATCGGCTGCGACCGACCCACCCGTGATGCCCGGCCTGGACGGCGGCGCCTGTGGGGCAGCGGCATTGGCTTGAAGCGCGGCTTCCCGTGCATCGCGCTCGGGGGTACCGGGTACGGGTATGGCCTGTCCGGCTGCTTCCGGCTCGGCGACGATCGGCTCGGATGTCGAAGGCTCGGATGTCGAAGGCGCTTGCGTAGCCTGCTCTGCCGAGCCGGCAACGGTATCCTGCGGCAGCGCTGCGGCCTGCGCCTCGCCGGTTGCGGGTGAAGCGGCGGCGGCGGCCTCGTTAGCCGGCGCCGCCTGCGGCTTTCCCGGAGAATGATCCCCCTTGCGCTCCTCATCCTGCTTGCCGGACACCTCGGCATCGGATGCCGATTCCGCTGTACCGGTCCCGTCCTGCGCCGACCGGCCCCGCTCGGGCGGGATGATCTCGGCCGCGGATGCCGCATCCGTTTGCGCCTGGACGTCGCCCGTCGCCGGCGCTCCCAGAATGCCGGCCGGCGTGCGTGCCCGGTCATCGAGATCGCCGACCACATCGTCGATCACGCTCGAACCCTTGCCGGCGATCATTTCAGGCGGCGTCTCCCAGCGGAAGGCGTCGAGATGGCCGGAGACCGGGGAAATCGGCGACCAGCGGTCGGAGACGACACCATCGGCGATCCAGGCCTTGTCGCGCGGCGCATGCACCGCGCGCGCCAGCCATTCGCGCGCACCGGCGGAGGAGCCCGATTCGACCCGCGCGAGTTCGGCCATCAACAGGCAGACCCGCACGGTCGGGCGTCCCTCTTGCAGCAGGGGATCGAGGGTCTTGCGGGCCGTGTCGAATTCCCGCGCCTCGATCGCGGCGCGCACCAGCGCGATACGCCCTTCCGGCGCCCAGCTCGACAGCATGGCGAGGCGCTCCGCACGCTTCATCCGGTCGAGGGCCGAATCACCCGCACGCAGATGCGTATAGGCATCGGCCAGATCGGGATGCGGCGTGGCCTGCCAGGCGGTTTCGAGGATCTTGCCCGCCTTGCGCAGTTCCAGGCGGTGCCCGAGGATGCGCCCGGCCAACGTGGCTGCGGGAACCAGATCCGGCGCGAGCCGGACCGCTTCCTTCGCGGAAGCCAGGGCCGCGTCCTCGTCGCCTTCGACCCGGGCCAGCGCATCGGCGGTGAGCAGCACGGCGCGCTGGCGCTTGGCCGCCGGCTTGTCGATCAGACCGAGCGCGGCACGGCGCTCCACCGTATCGATCGCCGCGCGCCAGTCGCCGCGCGCGCACAGCCCCTCGAGCACGGCCTCGTTGGCCCAGTCCACCGCCGGGGCGAGACGCGCAGCCTCGGATGCGTGTTTCCACGCTGCATCCGCATCACCGCGCCGGCGCGCCTCGACATAAAGTCCACGCAGACCCAGAACCTGCGTCTCCTGCACCTGCGCCATTTCCTGAAACACCGCCTCGGCCTTGTCACGATCACCGGAGATCTGCGCGGCCTGCGCCTTGAGCAGCAGCAGCAGCGGCTCGTCGTTGCGCAAATAGCGTTCGGCATCGCGGGCATGGCGGCGCGCGGCGTTCTCGTCGCCCGAGCCGACGGCGATCATGCCGCGCGACAGGGCCTGGATCGCCTTGCGCTTCTTGCGCTCGCGTGCCGCGCCGGAGAGACGCTGCGGAAGGTTGAGCAGCACCCGCCCGACAGCCTCAAGGAGGAGAAGCGCCGCGACCAGAACGAGCAGGGCCAGAGCCGCCACGGCAAGCCCCACCGAATAGCTCACCCCGTCCCAGACGAAGGCCACGCTGCCGGGCTGGTCGGCCAGCCAGACGGCGCCGGAGGCGAGAGCTGCAATGATCGCGAGATAGATCAGGACGCGCCACATGAAATCAGACTTTCCTTCTTCACCGTCCGTTCGCGAGCGCGGTCAGAGCCGTCTGCGCGATATCGAGGGCAGCGGCCCGGGCGGCCACCAATTGGTCGAGGGTGTCACCGACATCCGCAGCCTGCGCCTGCACATCCGCCGGCAAGGCCTGCCAGGCGGTCAGCGCGGCCTGCATATCGCCGGATTCGAGCGCTGCGATCACGGGCTGCGCCGCGCCCGTATCGACGTCCCGGCTCGGCGCATCGACGCGCTCGACGGTGACGGCACGGTCGACGAAAAGCGAGAGGAAGCCGCCCCCTTCACCCGCCTCGCCTTCGGCGGCGGGCTCGGACGTCGCCGCCTCACCGGCGAGAGCGGAGATGAGCGCATCAGACAACGCACGCGCCGGCGGGGCGCCATCCGCCGCAAAAGGCTCGAGCGCGGCGAGCGCGTCATCGGACACATCTTGTGCGCGCAGCGCGTCGAGAGCCGCGGCATAGCCCCGCCCGTCGGCCAGCGCGCCCAGAACATGATCCGCCGCCGCAGCACGCGCCGCAGCCGCAACCCGCCCCTCCAGCGGAACCGCTTCCTGAAGGCCGGAAACCGCGCCTTCCAGCGCAGCGAGATCCCCCTGGAGCGATACGATCGCAGCCGTGTTGGCATCGATCGTGTCACGCGGCACATCCGGCATCTCGGGCATGTCCGGAATCGGGCGCTCTGCAGCCTCGCGCGCCGTGGTCAACGCTTCGCCGGCCCGTGATTCCAGCGCATCGAGCCGCGCCACGAGATCATCAGGCAGAGCCGGCTCAGCATCATCCCCGGCGCGTTCATCCATACGCGCCTCGATCGCGGCGAGACGGTTCTCGGCATCGGGGACCGGACGCAGGAAGAGATCATAGGCGATGAAGGCAGCACCGGCGAGGAGACCGCCGATCAGGCCGGCGGCGACGAATCCGGATGCGCTCGCGCCGCCGCTTGATGGCGGCGCCCCGGTCGCAGCCGTCTTCGCGCGGGCCACGCGCTCGGGATTGCGGGTGACCGCCGGGGAGGGCTGCGGCCCGGGGCCGGCCTGCGCTGAAGCGGGTTTTGCAGCAGGGGCGGGNTTCGCCTGATCCGTGCTCGCCTGATCCGTGCGCGCCTGATCCGTGTGCGCCTGGGCGGTCTTGCCTTGTGGCGACTTGCCCTGTGGCGACTTGCCCTGTGGCTCCTTGCCCTGTGCTGAATCGGCCTGCCCGGTTTTGCTACCGGACGGTTTTTGCGAGACAGCCTTCGCGTCCGCAGTCTTGTTCTCCGCAGCCTTGTTGTCTTGACTGCCCTTGGCATCTTGGCCGCCCTTGATGGGCGTGCCGGAGGAACCCGTTCGGCGTGTTGGGGATTTCGTCACGATGTTCCTTCCCGTCTCATGCTTGCCCGTCTCATGCTTGCCCGTCTCGTTCTCGCCCGTCGTGAGCGACGCCATGGTCGATCATGCGCGATACCGACTCGCGCGAGCTTCACATGCGCAACCTTAGCATCCGGTCAACGCGCCCCGCGATATCCGCAACGCTACGCATCCGGAAGAACGCGAAACATGGCCTTTTCGTTCGGCGCCGGTGGTACCACGACGTCCCGACATCCCCCATCGCGCAGAATTGCGGCGACATCGGGCGAGATCGCGACCTGGCGCAGAGCCGCGAAACGCGCCTGCAGACCCGCCTCGCCGATCCGCGCCAATGCCAGCTTGGCGCTACGCGGCGAATAATGCAATGCGGCGTCAATCCTGCCCGCCTTCAGGGCGTCAATGCCCTCCGGCGGAAACTCGGGGCAGGCCCGCGCTTCATAGGCCTCCCAGAGCGTCACCACGAAGCCGCGCGCGCGCAGGCCGCGCGCCGGTTCCGCCTTGTGGTCGCGCCCGGTCACATGCAGGAGATGCGCCGGCGGCGGCATGATCGCGGGAATCGCGCGCATGAGCGAGCCCGCATCGCCTGCGCCCACATGCCGCGCCACAAAGCCGTGCCGGGCGGTGGCGCGCGCCGTGCGGGGCCCCACCGCGAAGATCGGCTTGCCGCGACAGGCTTGCGGCAGATCCGCGAGAAACGCCGCCGCCTTCGCGCTCGTCACGATCACCCCGTCGCAGGCCGCGAGCGCGGGAGCGGAATCGGCGGGGCGGGTCTCGATCAAGGGCGCGCAGACGGCCTCGATGCCGAGCCGGCGCAGAAACCGCGCGGAACGGGCGCAATCCTCGGCGGCGCGGGTGAGGAGCACGCGCATGCCGCCTCAGACGCTGAAGAAATCAGCGGGCAGGCCCGCGCGCAATTCCTCGCCCAGCGCCCGACCCAGCGCCTCGGCCTCCGCGGCATCACCGGTGAGGCGGCCCTCGCGCGCCTCCGACCCGTCCGGGCGGGCGACGAGGCCCGAGAGCACGATGGTCTCGCCGATCAGTTCCGCATGACCGGCAATCGGCGTGCGGCAGGAGCCGTCGAGCACGGCGAGAAAGGCACGCTCGGCCGCGACCCGGATTCCGGTCCCGCTATCGACGATCCCCGCCACGGCTGCGCGGGCATCCGCGTCGTCTTCACGCACCACGATGGCGATGGCGCCCTGGCCGACGGCGGGTAGGAAGGCATCGATGCCCAGCGCCGCCGTGGCGTGATGGGCAAGGCCCAGACGGTTCAGCCCGGCCATGGCGAGCAGCGTTGCGTCGAACAGCCCCTCCTCCAGCTTGCGCAGGCGCGTATTGACGTTGCCGCGCAGGAGCGAGACCTGCAGATCCGGGCGGGCACGGCGCAGGATGGCCTGCCGGCGCAGGCTGGCCGAGCCGACGCGCGCGCCTTGCGGAAGCTCGGTTATGGCGCTGATCGCCCCCAGCGCCGACCCCGCGATCAGCGCGTCGCGGGGATCCTCGCGCGGCAGGTAACCGGCGATGATCAGCCCCGGCGGCAGATCATTGGGCAGATCCTTGGCGGAATGCACGGTGATCGCGACCCGGCCCTCAAGCTGCGCGGCGTCGATCTCCTTGGTGAACAGCCCCTTGCCACCGGCCTCGGAAAGGGCGCGATCCTGGATCATGTCGCCGCTGGTCCTGATGATCTCCAGCGGGAAATCGTCCTGCGGGCGTCCGGTCACTGCAGCCAACGCCTGCGCGGTCTCGCGGGCCTGGGCCACGGCGAGCGGGGAGCCGCGTGTCCCGATCGGCATCGGCGCGCCGCCCGTCGAAAGCTGGTCCGAAATCGCATCCTGCGCCATGGTCGCGCCCTTCTCTGTTGCCGGGTTTCGCACCCGGGCTGTTGCGTCGGGATCGCCGACGCCTATACGTTGATCACAAAGGCGGGGCCATCGCCGCGCCGCCCCCTCCATAACCCCTTACCGGGAAACAGGCCACCTCATGCGCGTTCTCGGAATCGAGACCACCTGTGACGAAACCGCCGCTGCGGTCGTCAGCCTCGCCGAAGACCGGACGGGGCCCTTGGCCGGCGCCACGCGCGGCGTGGTCGAGGCCAACGAAATCCTCAGCCAGATCGCGCAGCATGCAGCCTATGGCGGCGTCGTGCCCGAAATCGCCGCGCGCGCCCATGTCGAGGTGATCGACCGGCTGGTCGCGCGGGCGCTGGCGAAGGCGGGGATCGCGCTCGCCGATGTCGATGGCATCGCCGCCGCCGCCGGGCCGGGGCTGATCGGCGGGGTGATCGTGGGGCTGACCAGCGCCAAGGCGCTCGCGCTGGTCTCCGGCAAGCCCTTCATCGCCGTCAATCATCTCGAAGCGCATGCGCTCACTGCCCGGCTGACCGACGGGATCGCCTTTCCCTACCTGCTGCTGCTCGCTTCCGGCGGCCATACCCAGCTCATCGCCGTGCGCGGCGTCGGTGATTACGTGAAGATCGGCGGCACCATCGACGACGCCATCGGCGAGGCCTTCGACAAGGTCGCCAAGCTGCTCGGCCTGCCCTATCCGGGCGGGCCGCATGTGGAGGAAGCCGCCAGGCGCGGCGACCCGCAGCGTTTCCACCTGCCGCGTCCGATGCTGGGGCGCCCGCGCCCGGATTTCTCGCTTTCGGGCCTCAAGACCGCCCTGCGCGTCGAGGCCGAGCGTATCGCACCGCTCTCCGAGGAGGATGTCTGCGATCTCTGCGCCTCCTTCCAGGCGGCGGTGACCGATACGGTGGTCGATCGCACCCGCACCGCCTTGCGCGATTTCCAGAACGTGGCGGCGCGCCCCACCGCCCTCGTTGCGGCGGGCGGGGTCGCGGCGAATCAGACCATGCGGCGCGGCTTGCAGCGTCTGGCGACGGAAGTCGGCCTCAAACTCGTCACACCGCCGCTGGAATTGTGCGGCGATAATGGTGCCATGATCGCCTGGGCGGGGATCGAACGGCTGCGGCTCGGGCTGATCGACGGGCTCGACGCGCCGGCGCGCGCCCGCTGGCCGCTGGACGAGGGGAAACGCGCGTGACGAACGACAACGAACCGGAAGCCGCCGCCCGCTCCGGCCTGCGCGTCGGGCTGATCGGTGCCGGCGCCTGGGGTACGGCGCTGGCCAATGCGATCGCCGGAGCCGGCCACGAGGTCGTGCTCTGGGGCCGCGATCCGGATGCCGTGGCGGCGATCGAGACAAGCCGCGAGAATGCGCGCCATCTCCCCGGCGTCGCCCTGCACGCGGCGATCCACGCCACCAGCGACCTGCGCGCTTTGTCGGATGTTGCCTTCGCCCTGCTCGTCACCCCTGCCCAGACGGCGCGCGACGTCGCGGCGGCGGCAGCGCTGACATTGCCGGCGGGCGCGCCGCTCATCCTCTGCGCCAAGGGGATCGAGCGCGAAACGGGCTATTTCCTCTCCGATGTGGTGGCCGAGGCCCGCCCGGGCGCGCCGATCGGGGTTCTGTCCGGGCCGAGCTTCGCCGCCGATGTGGCGCGCGGCCTGCCCACGGCGGTGACGCTCGCCTTCCGCGAACCGGGCCTCGCCGCAAAGCTCGCGGAACTGATCTCCGGCCCGGCGCTGCGGATCTATCACGGCACGGATCTGCGCGGCGTCGAGATCGGCGGCGCGACGAAGAACGTGCTCGCCATTGCCTGCGGCGCGGCGATCGGGCGCGGGCTCGGCGAGAGCGCCCGCGCGGCGCTGATCGCGCGCGGCTTCGCCGAGATCCTGCGTTTCGCGCAAGCCTATGGCGGGCAACCCGAAACGCTGATGGGCCTGTCGGGGCTGGGGGATCTCGTGCTCACCTGCGGCGGTCCGCAATCGCGCAATTTCGCTTTCGGGCAGCGCCTCGGCGAAGGCGCTTCGCCAGAGGAAGCCAGCGGCGGCAAGCTCGCGGAGGGCGCACATACGGCGGCGGTGCTGGTCTCGCTCGCCCGCGCCCGCGGCATCGAGATGCCCATCGCCGAGGCCGTTGCCGCCCTCACCGATGGCCGCCTCACCGTCGAGGCCGCGATGGACGCCCTGATGAATCGCCCGTTGCGAGCGGAAAGCTGACGAGCTCCCCGTCGGCTCAGACCTGCGCGTCAACGGCCTCCAACTCGTCGATCAGGCGCGCGATCATGCCGAGCCCGATCTGCCAGAAGGCGGGATCGCGCGCATCGAGACCGAACGGTTCCAGCAATTCACCGTAAGGCTTCGCGCCGCCCGCCGAGAGCAGTGCGAAATAGCGCTCGACGAAGCCGTCCGACGAATTCTCGTAGACGCCGTAGAGCGAGTTCACGAGGCAATCGCCGAAAGCATAGGCGTAGACGTAGAAGGGCGAATGGATGAAATGGGGGATATAGGTCCACCAGGTCTCGTAGCCTTCCGAGAAACGGATCGCCGGGCCGAGCGATTCCGCCTGGACCGACATCCACAATTCGCACAGCTGCTCGGAAGTCAGCTCGCCCTTGCGGCGTTCCAGATGCACCTTGCGCTCAAAGGAGTAGAAGGCGATCTGGCGCACCACCGTGTTGAGCATGTCCTCCACCTTCTGGGCCAGCATCGCCTTGCGCTGGACCGGGTCAGTGGTTCGGGCCAGCAGCCGGCGGAATGTGAGCATCTCGCCGAAGACGCTCGCGGTCTCCGCCAGCGTCAGGGGCGTGGGCGCCATCAGGGCACCGTTGGGGGCCGCCATGACCTGGTGCACGCCGTGGCCGAGCTCATGCGCGAGCGTCATCACGTCGCGCGGCTTGCCCTGGTAATTGAGCAGCACGTAGGGATGCGCCGAGGGCACGGTGGGATGGGCGAAGGCGCCGGGCGCCTTGCCGGGACGGGTCGGCGCATCGATCCAGTTCTCGTCGAAGAAGCGCTGGGCGATCTCGGCCATGCGCGGCGAGAATTCGCCATAGGCCGAAAGCACCATCTCGCGGGCATCGTCCCAGCCAATCACCGGCTGCGGCACTTTCGGCAGCGGCGCGTTGCGATCCCAGAAATCCAGCTTGTCCTTGCCGAACCATTTCGCCTTCATCGCATAATAGCGATGCGACAGGCGCGGATAGGCCTCGCGCACGGCGCTGACCAGCGCGTCCACCGTCTCACGCTCGACCCGGTTGGCCAGATGGCGCGAATCGGCCACATCCTCGAAGCCACGCCAGCGATCGGAGATTTCCTTGTCCTTGGCGAGCGTGTTGGTGATCAGCGTGAAGCTGCGCAGATTCTCGCGGAATGTCGCCGAGAGCGCCTGCGCGGCTTCCTTGCGCACGGCCTCGTCGGTATCGAGCATGCGGTTGAGCGTCGGCTCGATCGGCAGGCTCTCACCCCCGATGTCGAAGCGGAGCGATGAAATCGTCTCGTCAAACAGCCGGTTCCAGGCGCCGCGCCCGGTGACGGATTTTTCGTGGAAGAGCTGCTCGATCCGGTCGTCGAGCTGATACGGCTTGTCGCGGCGCAGATCCTCGATCCAGGGGCGGTAATGCGACAGGGGCGCCTTTTGGATCAGGCCGTCGATGAGGGTATCGTCGAGACGGTTCATCTCCAGCGTGAAGAACAGCAGATCGCTCGAGGCGGCGGTCAGGCGCTCCTGCGTGTCGCCATAGAACTTGGCGCGGGCGGAATCGGTGGTATCGCCGGAATAGACGAGACCCGCATAGGACATCAGCCGCCCGAGCAGATCCTCGATCGCCTCGTATTCGGCGATCACGTCATGCAGCGCCTGCGGGGCATTCTCGCCGCGCGCGATTTCATCGAGCTTGCCACGCCATTTCTCCTGGAAGGCCGCACAATCCTGCGCCGCCTTCTCCATATCGCCGGTGAAGGCCGGGGAATCCATGGCCGGATAGAGATCGGCGAGATTCCATTCCGGCAATTCGCCCAGATCGCGCCCGGCCTGGTGTGCCGCAGCTTCGGCGGGAGCATGCACCCGCTGCGACGGGAAGAGATCGGCGGCGAGTGCGGAGCGAAGCGGCGGATGGGTCATCGTGGCAGGGTCCCTTCTTGAATAGCAGGATCATATCTCGCTTGCATATCGGCCCTGATGCACACGCCTTCAATAGCCCACGCACGCGATCATTGGCGCCGGGGCGGTCCTTTAACGCAAAAAGGGCGCCATCCTCTCGGGATGCGCCCTTTCACGCAGGATCACAGCGGTGACGGACGCGCAGCGCGCCCGCCGCCTCACTTGATCTTGGTTTCCTTGAATTCCACGTGCTTCTTGGCGACGGGGTCGTACTTCTTCTTGGAGAGCTTGTCCGTCATCGTGCGGGTGTTCTTCTTGGTCACGTAGAAGAAGCCCGTATCTGCCGTCGAGAGCAGCTTGATCTTGATCGTCGCAGCCTTGGCCATGATCCATCCTCTTGATGAAGCGTGCGGCCCCTGCCGCAAAACGCAAAGGGCCGGGTTTTCGCCCGGCCGAATTCGGAGGCTCTCTTGCCTCATCCCGGCCCGCGCGTCAAGGCTCCCGAACGGCTTTTACGCCGGGGGCCGGATTATGGCTGCGCCTCATTTTGCGGCGATCACCGCGATCTCGACGGTGTATTGCGGCGCGGCGAGCTTCGCTTCGACAGTGGCGCGCGCCGGCGCACAACCGGGCGCCACCCAGGCATCCCAGACCGCGTTCATCTCCTGGAACGTGTTCATGTCGGAGATCCAGATACTGGCCGAGAGCAGCCTGGTCTTGTCGGTACCGGCCTTGGCCAGAATTGCGTCGATGATCTGCAGGATTTCCTGCGTCTGCTCGGTCACCGAGGCGCCGGCCTTCTCGCGCGCCACCTGTCCGGCGGTATAGACCGTATCGCCATGGATAACGGCCATGCTCATGCGCGGGCCGGGTTCGATACGTTCGATGCTCATCGGTTCACTCCCTGATTGTGCGATCCGGCGATCGGGTCGCGACCGCCTCGACGAATCGCCTTGATGGAACGCCGGCACGCGCAGGTAAAGGGAGGAGATGGCGAAAACCGGATGCGCCATACACGCCCTTTCCCGGCATGCGTATCCACTGGGCGACGCGCCTATTCGATCTCGCCGAAGCGACTGGCCAGCAGCGCCGTGAGTGCCTCGATGACCTCCTGCGCCTGCGGCCCTTCGGCGGCGACGTCGATGCTGGTGCCGCGCGCTGCAGCGAGGGTGAGCAGCCCCATGATCGAGCGCCCGCCCACACTCTCTCCGCACCGGCTCACCGTGACCGTGGCCTCGTATTGCTCGACGAGTTGCACGAATTTGGCCGAGGCACGGGCATGCAGACCCTTGCGATTGACGACAGGCAGGCGGCGGGCATGGGGGCCGATTTCCTCGAAGGCATAGGCCGCACTCGCCGGCTCTGCTTCGACTCCGGTATCCAGCTGCTCCCGGTTCATGACCGTATCCCCCAATTCGGTCGCCGCATCGGGATCATTTTCCCGCCAGGACCTGCGAGGCGACGTTGATATATTTGCGCCCCGCTTCCTGTGCGTGCAATACGGCATCGGCGAGCGGCTCGCAATCGCGCACGCTCGCCAGCTTGATCAGCATCGGCAGGTTGATCCCGGCCACCACCTCGACCTGCCGGCCCGTCATGCAGGACAAGGCCAGATTCGACGGCGTGCCGCCGAACATGTCGGTCAGCACCACGACACCATCACCGCTCTCGACACGGGCGACGGCATCGAGAATATCCGCGCGGCGGATCTCCATGTCATCCTCGGGGCCGATCGTGATCGTCTCGATCTGGCTTTGTGGACCCACGACATGCTCCAGCGCGGCGCGGAATTCCGTCGCCAGTCGGCCATGTGTGACGAGCACCATTCCAATCATATCGTCTCGTTTCCGGCGCCCGGTTGCGCGAAGCCGCTATTTTGTGCAGTGCGACGCGAAGTGCAAGCAGAATGCGACAAGTTTTTCATCATTCCAAGAAAGCATTTCCGGAAAAACCGCGCGCGGCGATCAATCCGATCGGTCCAGGCGCATCTTCCCGCCGCAGGCGCAAATGCGCAACCGTGATTCCGCACAGCGTAACCGAGCCCGCACCGTCCGGCGGATGGCGGGGGGCGTCGGGGTCGAGATCGACGACGAGACGCAGCCGCGCGGCGTGCAGAAAGACGAGCCCCGTCGCGATACCGGCGCCGCGCATCTCCGCATGCCCGGCAATCGCCTCGGGCACGGAGACGATGAGGCGCCCGTGGCGCGCATGCAGGCGCACCCGGTCATCGGCGACGAGGCAGGCGAAACGCCCCGCGCCTCGTGCCTGATCGATCAGGGTGAGCGCGAGGCGCGTCTTGCCCGCGCCGGCCTCACCGCGCAGGAGGATCGCGCCTTCACCGATCACCAGCGCCGTGGCGTGAACGGTATGAGGCTCGCCGGCGCTGCCGCTCATCTCAGGAGGCCGCCGGCAGGGTCACGGTGAAGCGCGCGCCGAGGACCGGGCGGCTGCCATCAGCGCGCGGCGGGCCGTAGCGGTTCTGCGCGGTGATGCTGCCGCGATGCACCTGCACGATCTGTTGCGAGATCGACAGGCCGAGCCCGGAATTCTGGCCGAAACCCTGCTCGGGCCGGTCGGTATAGAACCGCTCGAAGACCCGCTCGAGGGCGTGTTCGGGAATACCGGGCCCGTCATCATCGACGATCAGCACCACGTTTGTGTCACGGCGCGCCAGGCGCACGCGCACCTCCGCATCCGGCGGCGAGAAGGAACGGGCATTGTCGACGAGATTGCGCAGGACCTGACCAAGACGGCTGTCATGGCCATGCACGATATAGGGCGCTGTCGCCTCGTCACGCTGCGTCCCGCCTGCACGCTGATCATCATCCGCCGTCATGGCGTCACCCGCCTTGCGGCTGGGTGTCTTGCGCGTGATCACCCTGGTGCTCTCGCGTGCACCGTCTTCGCCTTGCGGTGCGATCACCTCCATGACGATGGCCGCCTCTTCCGGGTCGCGCACGTCGTTGGCGACGGCGACCACGGCCTCGGTCAGGCGCACCATGTCCACCGGCGCGGCCTCGGAGCGCGCCAGCTCCGCATCGAGGCGCGAGGCATCGGAAATATCGCTGATCAGCCGGTCGAGCCGGCGCACATCGTGCTGGATCACCTCGAGCAGCCGCGCGCGGGAATCCGCATTGCGTGCCAGCGGCAGGGTTTCCACCGCGCTGCGCAGAGAGGTGAGCGGGTTCTTCAATTCGTGTGCCACATCCGCCGCGAAGCTCTCGATCGCGTCGATACGCTTGTAGAGCGCCTGCGTCATGTCGCGCAGGGCGCCGGAAAGATGCCCGATCTCGTCGGCACGATAGCTGAAATCCGGGATTTCCTGACGCGACTTGATCCCCCGTCGCACCCGCTCCGCCGCTTCGGCGAGACGCCGTACCGGGCCGGCAATGGCATTGGCCAGCAGGAAGGAGAGCACCAGCATCACCGAGGCAGCGACGAGGAAGACCTGGAGCAGGGCGAAACGCTCGGAGGCGATGATGGCGTCGATATCGCCGCCCTGGGTGGAGAGCAGAAGCGCGCCGCGCACGGTGCGCTGGCGCTGGATCGGCACCGCCACCGAGACGATGGTCTCGCCGGCAGGGTTGATGCGCACCACATGCGCCGCCTGCCCGCCCAGAGCCTGCTGCACCTCCGGAAAGACGCGCCCGCTGGTCGGGCCGATCGTCTCGATCAGCGGCGGACGCTCCGTCACGAACAGGCTGCGCGCCCAGTTCCAGGCACGCTGGAGAAAGGCGGTCTCGGGCTTGTCGAGAGGCGGCAATTCGAGCCGCAGCACATCGCCGCGCGTATACAGCGCCCGCGAATCCAGAATCAGCATGGAATCGCGGTCATAGACGCGGGCGCGGGTTCCCGTCGGCGTGATCAGACGGCGCAATAACGGGGCGACCCGTTCCGGATTGATCGAGAATTCCAGCGGCGAGAAGGTGTCGTCGGCAAGTCCGGAGGTTTCGCCGAGTTGCATCTGCAACAGGGCATCCGGGTCGATCTTGATGGTGTCGATCTCTACTGTGGCCGAGGCGGCGATGGCGCCGGCGATGATCTCGCCCTGCGTCATCAGGCTCTGCACCCGCGCCTCGATCAGTCCCTCGCGGAACTGGTTGAGATAGAGAAAGCCGACGAGCAGCGCCACCAGACCGCCGATATTGAGCACGATGATGCGGCGGGTGAGGCTGGAGGAAGCGCGTTGCGCGATGTCGCGCAGGGCGGCGCGCCATATCCCGCGTCCATGGGCAAGCCGTGCGCGCAGGCGTCGCCCTGATCGGGCACGCGCCCCGGTTTTGTCCGCGCGCGGATCGCTTCCGTCTCCGGAAGCGTCATCCGCAGCATGCCGGATCGGTTCCGGATCGTCGGCCCTGTTACGGCGCGCGTCCACGGATTCGTCCTCTCGCGCTGGAGCATCATTGCGTCAGTTGGATACCGGCTGACGCAATGATGCGTCTGAACAACAATCGGGAGCGGCTGATCAGGTCTCGCGGAACCTGTAGCCGACCCCGTAGAGCGTCTCGATCATGTCGAAAGACGTATCGACCACCTTGAACTTCTTGCGCAGGCGCTTGATGTGGCTGTCGATGGTGCGATCATCCACATAGACCTGGTCGTCATAGGCTGCATCCATCAGCGCATTGCGCGACTTCACCACGCCGGGGCGCTGCGCCAGCGCCTGCAGGATCAGGAATTCCGTCACCGTCAGCGTCACGGGCTCGCCCCGCCAGGTGCAGGTATGGCGCTCGGGATCCATCACCAGCTGTCCGCGCTCGATCGCCTTGGCATCGGCCTCGCGCGCCGGGCCCGCCTCGCGCGGCGCGAAACGGCGCAGGACGGCCTTGACACGCTCCACCAGGAGGCGCTGCGAGAAGGGTTTGCGGATGAAGTCGTCGGCGCCCATCTTCAGCCCGAACAACTCGTCGATCTCCTCGTCCTTCGAAGTGAGGAAGATGACCGGCAGATCCGATTTCTGGCGCAGCCGCCGCAACAGCTCCATCCCGTCCATGCGCGGCATCTTGATGTCGAAAATGGCGAGATCGGGCGGCGATTGCCGCAGACCGTCCAGCGCCGAGGCGCCATCGGTGTAGGTCTGGATACGGTACCCTTCCGATTCGAGCGCGATCGACACGGAGGTCAGGATGTTGCGATCGTCATCCACAAGGGCGATGGTGGGCATTTCTTGGTCCTCGGTTTCATCTGCGGGCCGGTGGCTGCGACAATGCGGCCCTCTCGGCAACGCCAGTGCAATCAGCCCAAATTATGACCATTAAGCACGCAGATGCATTTTCGGGCAAATTTCACCTGATCGACAAATGGTGAGGAGCGGCTTTCCATGCAAGGCAATGAAGACGGTTCAGACAATCAGGAGACGCAAAACGCGCCTTCTCTGCCCGGCGCCGAGGCGGCGGGTTTCGATGCGCGCGGCCTCGCCCGCCATCTCCTGCGCACGATCCGCGCCGGCGCGCTCGCGACCTGCGACGGCGCCCGTGACGGCCATCCGCTCGCCACGCTGGTCAGCCTCGCCACCGCTATCGACGGCGCACCGCTCCTCCTGCTCTCGCAGCTTTCCGCCCATCGCACCAATCTCGAGCGCGACTCCCGCGCCTCGCTGCTGCTCGCCGTCCGCAGCAAGGGCGATCCGCTCGCCCATCCGCGCCTGTCGCTGATCGGGCGGGGGCAGCGCCTCGACGATACCGACCAGGCAGCGCGCGCGCGAACCCGCTTCCTCGCCCGCCATCCCAAGGCGAAACTCTATGCGGATTTCACCGATTTCGCATGGTTTCGCATGGAGGTGGAGGCCGGTCATCTCAATGGCGGCTTCGCCCGCGCCGCCGCGCTCACGCGTGATGATCTGATCCTCGATCTCACCGGCGCCGAGTCCCTCCTCGCCGCCCATGACGGCGCGGTGACGCACATGAACGAAGATCATGCCGATGCACTCGCGCTCTACGCCACCCGCCTCGCGGGTACGGGCGTGGATGGTGATGGCGTTTCGACGCCGGGCGGCGAATCTGTGCCAGGTAGCGAATCTGTGCCAGGCGGCGAATCTGTGCCAGGTGGCGAAGCTGTGCCAGGTGGCGAAGCTGTGCCAAGCGGCGGCTGGCGCACCACCGGCCTCGACCCGGAAGGCCTCGACCTCGCCTGCGGCGACCACTGCCCCCGCATCCCCTTCCCCGCCCCGGTCACCACGCCGGACGCCCTGCGCGCCCTGCTGGTGGATCTGGCGAGGAAGGCGCGCGAGACGTAAGGCGCGCGGGGTGGGCCGTCATCTTGACGATATCCCGGCGGAAAACTCAAGCCAGCACGCGCCGGGCGGTCGGGAGCACCGTTGCCGGTGGTGTATTGCGCGATGGCCGCAACAACGGCACGCCGTCGATCAGCACCATGCCGATCCCTGGCAGATCGCCGAGCTCCACGCTTTCGAGAAGCGTGCGCCCCGCAGTGCCTTGCGCGCGATCCATGATCAGGAGATCGGCGGGCCTGTCCGGGGCGATGACGCCCTGCGGAAGCTGATGCACCCGCGCCGTGTTGCCGGTGGCGAAGCAGAAGACCTGTTCCGCCGGCAATTCTGCGAAACTTGCAAGCATTGCGATCATCCGCAACATCCCCAATGCCGGCACGCCCGCACCGGAGGGACCATCGGTCCCCAGCACGATACGCTCCAGCTGCCCCATCTCCGTCGCCAGACGCAATGCGTAGAGCGCGGCGAAGGAATTGCCGTTATGAACGATCTCGATGGCTCTGGAGCATCCCTCGCACAGGCAGCGTATCTCGCTATGCGCGAAAGCGGTGTGCCCCCCGTTGATGTGGCCGATCACGTCCGGGTCGATCTCGATGATCTCCTCGGCTGCCATCAGGCGCGAGCCCGGTATCGAAGGCCCACCCGTATGGGTGAGGCTGCGCATGCCGTTGGCGCGGGCCCAGGCGACCATCCTGCTCGCGGTCTCCACATCCGCCACGGAACCGATCCCGACTTCGCCGATGAGTTCGATCCCGGCCTCGGCCATTTCCTGGAAGTCCTCCTCCAGAAGCCCCTCCTCCAGAAGCGGCGCGCCGGCAATCATCTTGACGCCGGCGGGACGCATTGCAGAGAAGCTGCGTTGTGCCGCGATCGCGAGCGCCTTGACGCCGATGCGATCCGACGGACGTCCGGCAATATGCACCTCTCCGGCCGAGATCATCGTCGTGGTGCCGCCATGCAGGCAGTTGAAGATCCAGGAATGGTTGTCCGTGCGGGGGCTGTATTCCCCGAAGGTCGGATGGGTATGCCCGTCGATCAGGCCGGGGCAGACGGTCGTGCCGCAGGCATCAACGATGATGTCGGCGTCGTCGGTATCACAGTCTGACGCCCTGCCGATTCCCGTGATCACGCCGTCGACGGCAACGATCGTATCCGCGTCGAGGATCGGCTCTTCCAGCCGCCCGGAGAGCAGCAAACCGATGTTTTCGATCACCAGCTTCCGCTGATCGGAATGTGCCGGGTCGGGAAACAGGTCCAGCATCAGTTTTCCTCAGGGTTTGCAGGGGGCGCTGCTTCTGAGCGAACCCCGGCGTTGCAGCCGCTCGAACAGCGACTGGACGGCGCGGGGTAGGGTGAAGATCGGCAATTGGCAGGCTGCGAAATACAAGGCCATCGTCGGGCTGACCTGCGCGCCGAGCGCTGCCCAGACCAGCCCCACATTCTTGTTGCCGAGTGTCAGGCCATTGACGAGGCGCGTCCCGACATCACCGGGCAGGATCAGCGCACCGACACATTGCAGGCCGATATTGCTGGCATAGGCGAGCACGATCACGCCCAAAGCGAAAAGCGGTTCGGCCTCGATACGGGCCCGCACGCCCGCCATGGTGGCGAGGGAGAAGACAAGCAGCGAGAGCACGATGGCTGCGTCGATGTAATCGCCGTTCCGGACGAGCCCCTCGGCGCAGAAATGTCGTAGCAGCGAGGCGGCCGCGATTGCGCCGCCGATGATCAGCACCAGCCCCTGTGCGAGGGCGAGCGCGCTGATCTGGGGGCCGCCGAAGAAATCCGCGACGAGCGGAACCGTCAGCGGGGCGGCGATCGTCGCGATCAAGAGGGCCGCCAGCGGCGGCGCGCCGTTCAGCCCGAGCATGCGCGCAACGGCCACCGTCGTCGTGGTCGGTGGCGCCGCCGCCGCCAGAACCACGGCGATCGCGAGATCGTCGGGCAGGGCCATCAGCGAAACCGCCACCGCGGCGATAGCAGGTGCCAGAAACGCGATGATCACCGGAAAGACCAGGCCGACCGAAGGCCGGCGCGCCTGCACCATGATCAGGGATGGCTCGACCCGCAGCAGCGTCCCGAGCACGAACGCGAAGACCGTGGCCGGCAATGCCGGACTCGCGAAATCCGCGAGAACCGGAAAGGCGAGACCGAGTATGATGCCGGATGCGAGGATCGTCGGACCCTTGCGATGGAGCACTGCCAGCTTCGCGCGCATTGTGTAGAACCGCCATTTTTACTATTTATAGTTTGCTAATATTATATTAGCACCTTTAAATTGCTTTTCAAGCTGACATGACTTTGCCAGGAAGAGCCTCGAAAGTGGGAGCAAAAACGCGCTCTCTAGGGGCATCCCAATCTGCGAAGACATCCAGGTCTGCGGTAATGAAAAGCCGTTGCACCCATCGTTGTGCTCGTCCCGATTCGTCGAAGCTGGCCTTGAAGGGCGTACGCGCGTGCAGTGTTGTCCGGTTATCGATCGCAACGATTTCGCCGGGTGATATAATCTCATCATAAGCCACGCTTTCGAGGGCCTGTTCGAACGCCTGGGCGGCGCGCTCCGCTTCCGCAGTTGCGCAGTAGCCGATCATGTCTCCGTAGAATGCCGCATGCACGATCAAGCCGTGCCGATCTTCCTCGATCAACGGGATCATGCGCGTGTGAAGCATGTCGTAACCCGACGCGTACCCGCGCCAACGGTAGGGAAGCTTCACTGCATATAACGGGCGTTGCAGAATTGAGCGCTCAGCTGCGCTGAGCAGCTTCAATGCAAGCCGCGCATCGCTCAGCCTGGTCTTCGGTGGATTGGCCTCCTGTTTGACACCGGTCAGCAGCAACGCCGACGGCGAGCAATCGCGACCGGTTAAAAAGCGCAGGGCAGCGTTCTCGGCATGAAAGCGCAGATCAGAGTCCGCCCCCAGTCCAGTTATTTCCGATGACGTTCTTCTGGTAGGAATAAGGTTGTTGATTAAACCTTGTCCTTCACAATGCATTGAATATGGCTCACCAAAATTTACCGCCATAGCCGTCAATACATTCTCCGATATGTAATTTTCTTTATCAATTCTAGTCAGATCTGTATGATTCAATGGCGGCCTTTCTATTGATTCGGAAATAGGCAGATTTGTCAATTTGATTGATCCGGGACGCTGATCCGGTTGAACATCTGTATTGAGGAACGCCCCCAGAGGCGCGAGCACGCCACTCAGATCATGTGCGACTTCCTTGATTGTTTTCACATACTCATCAAATCGATCATCTGGATAAACGATGGGGACTAATTTCTGTTTGAGCGCGTCACGCTGGGAATCCGACAAGGCTTGTTCGCGTGGTGTGGTCCGGAGCTGTGTTTCACTCATGATAATACCTCTTGATTTTCGTAAATATTTTCATAGCACGTTTTGTAACGTGAATTTTACTCCTAAAGCCAGCTGGGCGAGAGTGCAATGGCTTTTGCATCTTTTAATTGCATCAAATTGTCTGGTTGGATTGCCCCTTTGGAAGGGCGAATCCGCGGCTTCCCGGTTGACGTCTCGCTCTGCGCATTTATTGAAAAGGCGCGTTCGCGGTCGCAGGGCCGCTTGCATGCAGCGTGTCGGGACGGATGCTGTCGGGCTTTGCCGGCTTTCGCATTGCCGGAGCGCCGGGGCGCTGCGAATATTGTCGAACGGGCCGGAGGCGCCATTGCCGCCGGACCCGCACAGGACTCCGGACGCCCCCCGATAACGGGAGATGGGCGCAACCAACAGGGAGGATAGTCTCGTGGAGAATATCGGCGTATTCAACCGCGCGAACGGCGCAGAGGCGATCGGCCTGCGCAATCTCGAGCGCGTCTACTGGAATTTCGAAGCGCCGGCACTCTATGAGCAGTCCCTGCAGCGCGACGAAGCGCAGCTCGCCGAAGGCGGCGCGCTGGTCGCCGAGACGGGCGTGCATACGGGCCGCTCGCCCAGGGACAAGTTCGTCGTGCGCGATTCTGACACCGACGACAAGATCTGGTGGGATGCCAATGGCGCGATCACGCCGGAGCAGTTTGACACGCTCCTGCAGGATTTCATCACCCATGCCGAAGGCAAGGAGCTGTTTGCGCAGGACCTGTTCGGCGGCGCCGATCCGGCCTATCGGGTGCGCGCGCGGGTCTTCACCGAATTCGCCTGGCATTCGCTGTTCATCCGCAACCTGCTGCGCCGGCCCGACCGTGACCTGCTGCCCTCCTTCCAGCCCGATCTGACCATCATCGACCTGCCGAGCTTCAAGGCCGATCCGGCCCGCCACGGCTGCCGCTCGGAGACGGTGATCGCCATCGACTTCACCCGCAAGATCGTCCTGATCGGCGGCACCTCGTACGCTGGCGAGATGAAGAAATCGGTCTTCACCTACCTGAACTACATCCTGCCCGCGAAGAACGTCATGCCGATGCATTGCTCGGCCAACATGTCGAGCCCCTCGGACGTGGCCGTGTTCTTCGGCCTGTCAGGTACCGGCAAGACGACGCTCTCCAACGATCCCGACCGTCCGCTGATCGGTGATGACGAGCATGGCTGGGGCCCCAACGGCATCTTCAATTTCGAGGGCGGCTGCTACGCCAAGACGATCAAGCTCTCCGCCGATGCCGAGCCCGAGATCCACGCTACCACCCGCCGCTTCGGCACGGTGCTCGAGAACGTGGTGATCGATCCCGAAACCCGCATGCCCGATTTCGACGACGGTTCCAAGACCGAGAACACGCGCTGCGCCTATCCGCTCGACTTCATCCCCAATGCCAGCGAGACCGGGCGCGGCGGGCATCCCAAGAACATCGTGATGCTCACCTGCGACGCTTTCGGCGTCTTGCCTCCCATCGCCAAGCTGACCAGCGCCGAGGCGATGTACCACTTCCTCTCCGGCTATACCGCCAAGGTGGCCGGCACCGAGAAGGGCGTGACCGAGCCGCAGGCGACCTTCTCGACCTGTTTCGGCGCCCCCTTCATGCCGCGCCCGCCCTCAATCTACGGCAATCTGCTGCGCGAGCTGATCGGGCGCCACCACGTGGATTGCTGGCTGGTCAATACCGGCTGGACCGGCGGCAAGCACGGGATCGGCCGGCGCATGCCGATCCGCGTCACCCGTCGGCTTCTGACGGCCGCGCTCGACGGCTCGCTCTCGAAGGCCGATTTCCGCCGCGACCCGTATTTCGGGCTGGCCGTGCCCACCCATGTGCCGGGTGTCGAGCCGCATATCCTGACCCCGCACAAGACCTGGCAGGACAAGGCCGCCTTCGCCGAGACGGCGCAGAAGCTGATCGACATGTTCCAGGAGAATTTCAAGCGTTTCGAGAATGACGTCGATGCCGATATCCGCGCCGCCGCGCCGCAGAAGCTGATCTGAGGAAGGCAATCTGAACGCAAGGTCACGAAACGCCCGGTCCGACTCCGTCGGGCCGGGCGTTTCTCATGGGAGCCCGGTCACGCGTGGCGCCCGGCATCGGCGCCGAAATGGGTAACGTAGCGTGGATTGATGCGCGAGACCGGCAGCACCACGAACACATCGGTTGTTCCAAATTGCCGGTCGACCACGGCGCCGTCACCAAAACCGGCCCCGAGCCGCAGATAACCCTTGATCAGGGGCGGCAGGGAGGCGAGCGCCGCACGCGGGTCGATCGCCTCGCGCGGCATGCGCGCCATCGGCACATGCAGATGCGCATGCGCACGCGCGCACCATTCCTCGGGTGCCCGCGCGAAATGCGCGAGGAAACTCAGCGACAGGGCGAGCGCCTCGGGATCGGTGCCCGCAAGGCTCGCGCAGCCGAGCATCACATCGATACGATGGCGCAGCACATAGCTCCAGATGCCGTGCCAGAGCAATTCCACCGTGCGCTTGTTGCGATAGGGCGCAAGCACGCAGGAACGCCCGAGTTCAAGGACATTCGCATCGGGATGCGCCTCCAGCAACGGGCCGATCGCGTATTCCGAAGCGGTGTAGAACCCGCCATGGTGCCGCGCCACCTCCTGGCGCAGCAGCCGATAGGTTCCAACCACTTCCGGCGCATCCCCCTTGCCGTGATCGAGCACCAGCAGGTGATCACATATGGCATCGAAAGCATCGGCGTCACGACCGGTGACCAATGCGAATGCATCCGGCTGCGCAGCCATTTCCTCGTAGAAGACCTGATAACGCAGCCGTTGCGCACGCACGACATCCCCCTCACCCTGTGCGAGTCGGAGTTCGAGGGCGCCGATACGTCCGAGGCACATCCCGACCGAATGATCGAAACGCACATGATCGAGGAGGGCGTCCGCGTGCCGCAGATTGTCGGCAACGGCTCCTGCGGATTTTGCCACGGCTGCCGGCAAACCACCTGTGCCGCGCGCGGCCGGACGCGGATCCGGGCTGCCGGTCGACGAGATTTTCGCGATGGTAGACACCATTCCCGGAAGCTCCCCGGCCCTTGATGGCCAAAATGATCCGCAACCATGATATGCCGCATGCCCGCTGCAGATACAGCCTGTCGGTGCGGTATGATCCGCAGACCTATGGGGTCCCATACCGGTTTCACGAAATGATGACAAAACGCAAGTCTTTCGGCAAAAAGCCATGCCCGGTGCGCTCCGGCCCGCCACCGTTGGTCCGCCCGCAGAATCGGAGCGATCAGCGCTACACCAGGTCGCATGCGGATGCGAATTGACGGCGGATACCGTTTTCAGCATCATGATGCATGCGTTTCTTTTCGTCGGTCACCCTGATCGCGATTATCGTCGGCACCGCGCTCTCGGCGGGACCGGCTGCGCGCGCCCTCTCCGAACCTGCAATGAACGGCAAGGCCGACATCCGGCCCATCCAGTCGCCGAGTGAAACCGTGCCTGGCTCCGATGCCGAATCGCAGGCTGCCGATGACGTCACCGGGGCCGGTCGCGAGGCTGTCGCCATCAGCGAGGCGCTGCTACAGCGCCCCCCGGCGCGCAACGATGCGACGCTCGACGATCTGTTCGTGCGGCTGGGGGAAGCAGAGGGAGCTTCCGAAGCGCGCGGCGTGGTGCTGATGATCAACAGACGCTGGCTGCGCTCGGGTTCGGATACGGCGGACCTGCTGATGACCCGTGCGCGGCAGGCGATGCGCGAGCGCGACGATGCGCTGGCTGTGGAACTGCTCGATCGCGTCATCGCGATGCAGCCTGACTGGGCCGAAGCCTGGAACCGACGCGCCGTCGCCTTCCACCGCCTGGGTGATCCACTGGCCGCGATGGCCGATATCCACCGTACGGTGACGCTGGAGCCTCGCCATTTTGCGGCCTGGGCCGGGCTGGGCCATATCCTGCGCGAAATCGGGGATGAAGCCGGCGCGCTCGCAAGTTACGAACAGGCGCTCAGCCTGCACCCCACCATGCCGAGGCTGGAACCGCTCGTGGAGACATTGCGCCGGGAACTCTACGGGCTGAATCTGTAGCAGTCGGGATTCCGACTGCGCATCACCCCGCCACTCATCGCGGCGTCCTCTCACATGACCCGCCTCAGGCGCTGTGAACCAGCGGGCGCACGCGCCAGATATCCTGCGCATATTCGCCGATGGTGCGATCAGAGGAGAACCAGCCCATTCGGGCCGTGTTCAGGATCGCCTTGCGCCACCATTCGTCCGGGCGCCCCCAGAGTGCGTCCAGATCGCGCTGTGCCTGCCAATAGGCGTCGAAATCGGCGGCGATCATGTAGCGGTCGCGCCAGGCGACGGCCTCGGTCAGGGATGAATAGCGGCGCGGCTCATCCGGCGAGAACAGCCCGGTCTCGATCTCGTAGAGCGCGCGCGCAAGCCGCGTTGAACGGTCCAGCGTGGAAGCTTCGCAATAACCCGCATCGCGCAGGGCCGCGACTTCCTGAGCGTCATGGCCGAAGATCGTGATGTTCTCAGGGCCGACATGGGCGCGCATCTCGACATTGGCGCCATCGAGCGTGCCGATGGTGAGCGCACCATTGAGGGCGAGCTTCATGTTGCCTGTGCCCGAGGCCTCCATCCCGGCCGTGGAAATCTGCTCCGAGAGATCGGCCGCGGGGATGATCACCTCCGCAAGGCTCACATTGTAATTCGGCAGGAAGACGAGTTTCAGCTTGTCCCCGATCTCGGGATCATTGTTGATCACCGCACCCAGATCATGCGCGAGGCGGATGATCTGCTTCGCCTGCGCGTAACTCGCCGCCGCCTTGCCCGCGAAGATCTTGACCCGTGGCACCCAGCCGGCACCGGGATCGGCCTTGATGGCGTTGTAGAGCGCCACCGCCTCGAGCAGGTTGAGAAGCTGGCGCTTGTATTCGTGAATGCGCTTGATCTGCACGTCGAACATCGCCGTCGGATCGACGCTGACGCCGGTGCGGACCCGGATCAACCTGGCGAGATCCTGCTTGGCCGCGAGGCGCTGATCGGCGAAGGCGCGCTGGAATGCCGGATCATCGGCATGCCCCTCCAGGTCACGCAGGGCCTGCGGGTGATCGCGCATGCGCGGCCCGATGGTCTCGATGATGAGACGGGTGAGGCGCGGATTGATCTGCTGCAGCCAGCGCCGGAAGGTGACGCCGTTGGTTTTATTGGTGATGCGGTCGGGGAACATGCGATGAAGATCGGCAAAGACGGTCTCGCGCATCAGATCGGTATGCAACGCCGAAACACCATTGACCTTGCGTGACCCGACAAAGGCGAGATGCCCCATGCGCACGCGCTTGCCGTTCTCCTCGTCGATGATCGACAGCGCCCTGCCGAGCCGGTCATCAGCACCCGGCAGCGCCGCCACCGCCTCGAGATGCAGCCAGTTGATCCGGTAGATGATCTCCATATGACGCGGCAGGAGCCGCTCCATCAGCGGCACGGCCCAGGTTTCGAGCGCTTCCGGCAGGAGCGTGTGGTTGGTATAGGACAGCGTCTCGCGGGTGATCTCCCAGGCCCGTTCCCAGGCCAGCCCCTTCTCGTCCACCAGAATGCGCATCAACTCCGCCACCGCGATGGCGGGATGCGTGTCATTGAGCTGGATCGCGACATGATCGGCCAGATTGCCGAGGCCCGGGAAGCGGCTGAGATGCCGGCGCACCAGGTCCTGAAGCGACGCGGCGGTGAAGAAATATTCCTGCCGCAGCCGCAATTCGTAGCCTGCCGGCGTCGCATCGCTGGGATAGAGCACCCGCGAGATTGCCTCGGCCCGCGCCCTGTGCGCCATGGCGCCGACGTAATCGCCATGATTGAACGCATCGAGCATGAGCGGCTCGGACGCGCGCGCCGACCACAGCCGCAAGGTGTTCACATGCGCCCCGCGCCAGCCCACGACCGGCGTGTCGTAGGCCTTGGCGATCACGGTTTCCGCCGGCTGCCAGACGCGACGCATGCGCCCGTCTGCATCGGTCTCGTCGCGCGTCGTGCCGCCGAAGCCGATCCTGTAGGTCGCTTCCGGACGCTCGAACTCCCATGGATTGCCGACATTGAGCCAGTCCTCGGGCACTTCATGCTGTGCGCCGTCGACAATGACCTGCCGGAACAGCCCGTAATCATAGCGGATCCCGTAGCCAATGGCGGGCAGGGACAGGCTCGCGAGACTCTCCATGAAACAGGCGGCCAGCCGCCCCAGACCGCCATTGCCGAGCGCCGCATCGGCCTCCTGCTCACGCAACAGATCGGGATCCACGCCCAGATCGTTCAACGCCTCGACGAGCGGCTCCATCAGGCCGAGATTGCTCACAGAATCGCGAAAATTGCGCCCGATCAGGAATTCGAGGGAGAGATAACAGACCCGCTTCCCCTCCTGCCGGTAGGTCTCACGGGTCGATTCCATCCAGCGGTCGACAATCCGGTCGCGCACGGCCAGAGCAGTCGCGAGATACCAGTCATGCATGCTGGCATGAGCCGTATCCTTGCCCACGGCATAGACGAGTTTATCGGTAATGGCCGCACGCAGACGGGCCCGCATGCCCTCGCGCGCATCCGCCCCCGCTTCTGCCCCTGCCTCGACACTGCGAAGCTTCTGTTCCTGATTTTCGTACACTGTCGATCCGTTATGCTGAGACGTTACCGGGTTCCCTGAACCAAACAGCCCAGCTTGATATGACCCGCTCCGTATTGTGACTCCAAACTGTATTCATATGTATTAATGCACCGGGCGCGGTCAAGCATACCAGATTGGAAACGACGTATTCGCGCGCGAATTCCCGGATTTTGCACAGATTTTGCGCGTGAACCGGCGCCAGACGGGTAACGGAACGGAGCGGAAAACATCGGAAATCGGGAACGTGATACCACATCATTCCCGCATGCGCTTGCGGCATCACCGCCTTCGTCGCATGTCTGCGGATCACGATCGGGCGGCTACACCGCCAGCGCCTCCGCCGTCGGCTGGACCGGCTCGGCGCCAGCCTCGTTGACACCGACGCGCCGGCGCACCGCGCTCGCGGTGGTGAAATTGATCGGATAGGGCACCCGGTCCGCCAGTGTCACGTCATGCTGCCCCGCGAGTTCTTCCAGCAGTGCCTGCGGCAGCGCCGCATCCGCGACCACCTTGTCGGGACCCGACACGTCGATGCGCGGATGATGCATGGCGTCTTCCAGCGACATGCCGTGATCGATCATGAAACAGAGCAGGTTCATCATCGCGGGAATGATCTTGCGCCCCCCCGCACCGCCCAGCGCGATCACGTCATCCGCGCCCGTGGCAATGGCCGGGCAGTAATTCGCCAGAACCCGCTTGCCCGGCCCGATCGCATTGACCGCCTCAGGGCGCGGATCGAACCAGTTGATGCCGTTATTCATCAGGATCCCGGTCTCCGGCGAGATCACCCGTGAACCGAACAGCGAGAGCAGCGTCTGGGTGCAGACGACGAGATTGCCCTGCGCATCCGCCACGGCGAAATTCGTCGTCGAGGAAGGGTGCGGCGTGCCATCGCCCATCTCCGCGAGCCGGCGCGCCCAGGCCTGTTTCAGGGCATCAGCCATCGCAGCATACATCGCCGCATCGGGGACATTGCCCGACGGCGTATGCGCTGCCTCGAGCGCCGCGAGCGCCTCCAGCATGGTCGGCCCGCCATTGAGCTCAGGGGCGACGGCGAGATCGTAATCGCGATAGCGCAAGGTCGCCGGTTCGCGAACCTGCGCCTTCACTGCCGCGAGATCATCGAGCGACAGATAGCCGCCGCGCGCTGCGATATCGGCGATCAGCGCACGCGCCAGGCTGCCGGTATAGAAGGTCGAGGCGCCCTCCTGCGCGATGTTGCGCAGGCTACGTGCCAGTGCCGGCCAGGGCAGACGCGCAGCCGCAGCGCCCGCCGTCGGACCCTGCATGAGGGGCAGACCGCCACGCAGGAAATGCTCCGCGCAACCGGGATCGTTTTGGAGATCCGCCAGGGCGGTGGTCACGATCATGGACCCGTACCAGTCGATCTCGACGCCCGTCTGCGCGATCTCGGCCGCCGGCATCACCAGATCCGCCCACGGCATCGAGCCGAAACGCTCATGCGCGAGCGCGTGGCCCGCGACCATGGCGGGCACCGCGATCGCCTTCGCGCCGACGACGTTGCGGTTATCCTCGACCATGGGCCAGCCGAACAGATCGGAATCGGAACCGCCAATCACGGGGAAATCCGCCGGGTCGAGCCCCTGCGGCGAGCGTGCACCGAAATCGATCACCGTGATGCGCCCGCTTTGCGCCTCGCGCACCAGCATCACGCCGATGCCGCCGATGCCGCTCATCCAGGGCTCGGCCACGCCGGCGGCGAAACCGGTGGCGATAGCGGCATCGACCGCATTGCCGCCCTTGCGCAGGATATCGATCCCGACCTGCGCCGCGACGCGATGATGCGCGGCCACGACGCCACCCGCACCGCGCGCCACGGGTTTGCGGATATGGGCTTTGCGCGAAAGGTTTTCCGACAATGCGTGACGGCGCAGCATGGCATTCTCCCCCGGATCGTGATCGTTTCGGGCAGCCTAACGGCAACGCGCGCGCTGCGCAGGTGAATTCACAAGCGATCCGGTTGGGCGGATTGCGGGGTGAGGGGCAGGCTGGGGACGAACGCGAAACGCCGGCGGTGAGTACCGCCGGCGTCAGGCCGGGAATTGCCCGATCGATTACCGGTCGCGCGGACGCTTTGGCAGTAAGCCTTACTCTCCACGCGCCGGATTGCGGATCATTTGATCGAGGTACTCGCCGTCCGCACCGCGCTGCCAGATGAAAGGCGGCGGCCCTTCGGCTCCGTTTTCCAGCCATTCGGCGTTCTCGGGGTGCAGGCGGAACTGTGTCGCCCGCTCAAGTCCGGGAGTGATGTGCGTGTTGAAGTTCTCAGAGAAGAGCGCCTCCTTGAGATCCGGATCAATCCGGTCCAGCTCGTCGAGCAAACCCGTACGTCGCAAACTTTCAGCGACATTCAGGCGGCTGTTCGGAGCCGGGTTCTGCGTGGTCGCGATCGTGTCGCTTCCGAACATGAAGCGGGTCGGGTGATCCGCAATCAATCGCGCCCAGCCAGCCGGGTCTTCCGCGATATAGGGATGAATCGCATCCCAGGACATATCAATAACGACGTTCGGAGCATTTTCGAGAACCTTGCGCAGTTGGTCCAGGTGATCCGGCGGCATCTGCACGGTAAAGCCGAGCCCACCGCCATGGGCCCAGACAATCGTCGTGTCGGGGGCACTGTTGGCGAATTCCATAAGGGATTCGATATTGGCGTTATTGGACGGCAAACGAAGTGCAGAGAGGCTACCGGTCGTATTTAGGCGATCGGTTTCTGCAGCGGTGCCGCTGTCACAATGAATGATGACGGGCATCCCGGTTTCGCCCATGGCCTGCGCCCAGCGTGTCAGATTGGCTTTTTCTTCCGGGGTATTATAGACGAGCGGCGTTTGGCCGCCGAGCGAATGCACGATCTCTTTGGAAAGATTGGTCTCGCCCCAGAGCGCTTTCAGAGTCCCGGGCTTAAGGCCAAATCTCTTCTCTGCCTTGGTTAGCTCCTCCAATGAGAGATAGATGTTGCGATGACTCCCGTCCTCACGCGGATTCCCTGCACTCAATCCAAGAACATGATGTTCTGCGATAATGTTTGTACCAAGGGTTTCGTTCTCGTGGCGGATAAGTGCCGCTAGATTATCGGCCAGGCCTTCATCAACTTCCGTTCCGCTGAAATGCAACTGACAGCCCGCCGGCGCGCTCACGAATTCGATGGTCTCTATACCCCGAGGAATCGAACGACCGATCAGTTCTTCTAAATCGCGGATGGGAAGGCCTTGTATCGGCATCACCGCAGGATGCCCGTATCGATCATTAATCATCTGGTTTGTCGATACCGTACCCTCGGCCCAGTTGACCTGCAGGACACCGAGGATCGTCTGCGCGCTTGGATTCCCATCGATGAATTCTCGCGACAGATAATAGTCCATATCTGGTGTGCCGTCTGGCCGTTTGCCATCTGAGCCTTCAGGCCGCTCTCTGAAGCGAGGTGCAACGGGGAAAAATACCGTCTGCCCACCGCCCATCGATTCGGTCTGGGCGATCAGCCGAGCAACGGTCATATCCATCCATTGCTCGTCGGTCAGACCCGGAGGACGCACGCCCATGAATCGCGGGTCATATGAACCAAATCCCGGACCATAGCCCACTCTGCCGTTCTGAAGCTCCTCCAAGCCCGGGGCAACAGGTCCTTCGTGAGAATGGATATCGCAGATCGTATCTGGAAGTTGACCACAATTTCTATTTAGCAGCGCCGTAATCACATTGCCGACTGGGCGACCAGTCTCCTCGCGATATTGCCGGCTCTGTCTGGCGAGGTCTTGGAGATCCTCCTCAGTCCTGATCGGTGGCTGCGCACTACCGGGTGTCCAGATCTGCGGCTCATCAGGGCCCGCCACGACAGGCTGGTCCGTTCTGATGATGGACGGTGCCGATTGAGCAGTGTCGTCAGTTTCACCGGTCGCATAGGGCAGATGAATTTTCTGGTCGTTCGCCGCACCCGGCACGATAATCCGCCGCCGTTCCTCCGCGCGACCGGCCTGCTGCGTATCCGGCGTGTTCTCCGGTTCCGGGAATTCCCCACCGGTGCCCGGATACGGACTGGTGTTGAAGGGCGGCCCGCCGCGTCCGCCGGCGAGACCGCCTGAACGCAGCGATGCGGCCACGTCCTGGCCGTAGGCGCCGTTGAGGAGGGCACGGATCGCATCGCGCATCTGGCCGGCGCCGGCATCGTAGCCGGCCTCGAAGACGATCTGCGCGACATCCGGGAATGCCTCGGCATAGCGCCGGAAGGCATCCTGCTCGTTGGGACGCAGCAGGCGCTCGACATCCGGGATATCCCAATCGCGTCCGCGACTCAGCCCGGTGATCGGCGGCGCGCCGACCGTGTCCGGATCGTCGTTTCTCAGGCGGTTGGTCGCCACGCGCGGCTCTATATCGCCCTTGATGATGGCATGGACGAAATCAAGAAAGCGCGGATTATGGGCCTCACGTTCCAGCGCGCTGCGCCAGATCGGATCGGACATGATCTCTTCGTATGCCGCGAAACCCTCGGGGCCCAGTGTTTGGGGCAGCGCGTCGACGACACGGCCAGCGCGCACGAAGTCGTGCTCCTGCGATCGGCCGCCGGCGTTGATATTATTCAGTCTTTGGGTAACTTCGTCAGAGCGTTCAGCATTCACGGCTTGTCCAACTGCACGGTTCGCCCGGAATGCTGCGTCCGACTCCGCCAGCCTTCGCTCAGTTTCTGCCTCGTTCCGTGCAACGGCATCAGGGCCATGCACCGGATCCTGCGGGGCGCCCTCCATATCCGCGAGACCGAAACCTTCTCGACCTTGCGCAGGCCCCTGACCCGACCTGCCCGAATTGAGCTGTTCCTGCGCAGCCGCGCCGAGCCCCGCGCCCGTCGTATCCTGCACTTCCCTGCGGCCCGCACCGATACCGGTGGCGACTTGCGGCCCGAGCCCGTCGGGGATCAGGCCGGGATTCTGCGTTTCTGCCTGCCTTTGGGGCTGATCCCCCAGCGCGAACTGCGCGGCGGCATTCGTGAACGGGGAGAGCTGCGTTTGGACCAACGAGGCCTGCGGGCCGGCAGTGTTTCCGAGCTGGCCACCCGTCGGTGTGATCACGTTTGCCGCCGGGGCGCGCGGAGCGCCGGCGCCACGCAGCGTTTCAGGCATCGTCGCGGTCATGGTCCCGCCCCCGCCATGCGGTCCGCGCGGTGCGCCGCCGCCACCGGGCCGACCGGGCCCGGAACTCCATCCGCCGCCATTTGGGCCAGAGTTTCCTTGCGTGTGGCCTCCACCATCGGAGCGCCTCGCGGATACGACCTGAAGACTGCCTGTTCGACTGGCGGCAGCGCCGCCCGCCCCGATCGAAAGGCCGGCGGTCAGCGCGTCGGTGGCAGCGCCTTCGCGCCTCAATCTGTCCAACTCTCCTTGGAATTCGGGATTTCCGGTGTCCCGGACATTTGCGAGAATCGCCGGCGCACCGTTGGGCCCCCCGCTGATGTAGCGGGCAAACTGATAAGCTTCTCGAGCGCCTTGCTCGCCGTGTGAAAAATAGACGGTGGAGACGCCGTCATTGGGGATTCCCATCTGCTCCAGATGCTGCAGCTGAGACGGGCTGAAGCGTCGATGGTGCTCGTATCGGGGGCTCTCGTTCTCGGGGTCCCGGGAACGGAACATCGGTCCCGTCGGCGCGCTGAGTGGAAATTGTGCGTCACCCTGTTGGCCGGTAGCGTCGCGATAGCGTTCGCCAAACGGGCGGGAGCCGGAAATGCCTTCTGACATGCGTAATCTCCGATGAAAAATTGGCACGAAAAAATCGAAATAATCATTCATTTTAGGCTGACGCATTATCTAAATCAATCAAAATTATTATGTATAATATTATTTTATATAATAATTTGCAGACCCGACGCCCCCCGCATTGCTCTGTTGCGCCCCGGATACCCCACGATCCCAAAAAACCAACAAGCGCCTGAGACCAAAGACTTTTTCGGGGAGACCGAACCACGCGCCTTCCGCAGAAGCGCGCCTGACGCCGTGTCGGCTTCGTGCGGATCAGCACTCACGCAAAGCGCTTGTGCAATTTATCGCACATATTTAACCGCCATCTCGCGGGCGGGCCAACCTCGGCGCCGCTTCACACCAGAACCGGCTGCGCCGCCTGCTCCTCGATGCCGAAGACGCGCCGGTAGCGTTCGACCTCCTCCGGAGGCCCCACCGCCTTGGTCGGATTGTCGGAGAGCTTCACCGCCGGGCGTCCGTTCACGGCGACGACCTTGCACACCACGGAGATCGGATCGAGTTCCTCACCCTTGACGAAACCGCGGAAATCGTTGGTCAGCAGCGTGCCCCAGCCGAAGCCGAGGCGCATGCGCCCGTGGAAATGGCCGTAGATGCGCCGGATGCTCTCGACATCGAGCCCGTCGGAAAAAATGGCGAGCTTTTGCTTCGGATCCTGCCCGCGCGCGCGCCACCAGCGGATCGCCTCCTCGCCGCCGACGATCGGCTCCTTCGAATCGACGCGGATGCCGGTCCATTGCGAGACCCAGTCCGGCGCGTCGGCGAGGAAATTGGTGGTGCCGTAGGTATCGGGCAGGATGACGCGCAGATTGCCGTCGTAATCCTGCTGCCAGTCGGCCAGCACCGCATAGGGGGCGCGCTTCATCGCCGCCTCGTCATCGGCGACGAGGGCGGTGTAGACCATCGGCAGTTCATGCGCATTGGTGCCCACCGCCTCGACCTCGGCGCGCAGGGCCATCAGGCAGTTCGAGGTGCCGAGAAACGAATCACCCAGGCCTTCGATCATCGCCTGCACGCACCAGTCCTGCCACATGAAGCTGTGGCGGCGGCGTGTGCCAAAATCGGCGATCGAAACCCCCGGCAGCGCCTTCAATGCCTGCACCTTCTCCCAGACGCGCGCCATGGCGCGGGCATAGAGCACCTGCAACTCGAACTTGCCCATGGTCCGGGTGACGTTGCGCGAGCGCAATTCGTTGAGGATGGCGAGCGCCGGGATCTCCCACATGGTCGTCTCGATCCACGGCCCCTCGAAGGTCAGGACATACTGCCCGTCATGCTTTTCGAGATTGTATTCCGGGAAACGGAATTCCTCGAGCCAGATGATGAATTCCGGCGAGAACATCTGCCGCTTGCCGTAGAAGGTATTACCGCGCAGCCAGGTCGATTCGCCGCGCGAGAGCCGCAGCGTGCGCACATGGTCGAGCTGCTCGCGCAACTCGCCCTCGTCGATGAGTTCGGCCAGACGCACAGAGGAGGTCCGGTTGGTGATGCCGAAAGTGACCGCGACGTCGCGATAGCGCCGGAAGATCGTCTGCGCCATCAGGAGTTTGTAGAAATCCGTATCGAGCACCGAACGCACGATCGGATCGATCTTCCAGTTGTGATTATAGACGCGCGTGGCGATATCCACCATCGCTCCCTCTCCCCCGGCGACGGGCCGCTCCCGCCAAACGGGAGCGACCATAGACCACGTGTCGTGTCTGTGAAAGCCGCAGGTTTGCGCGCGTATCAGCGACGCGGCGGCTTTTTCGCATCATAGCCGGCGCGTTTGAGCGCTTCACCGAGCGCACCTGAACCCGCACCCGCACCGCGACCGCCACCATCGCGCTTGTTCGCATCGCGGCCCTTGGGACCGGGAGCGTCGGACTGTTGTCTGTCGGCACGCGGTTTGTCGGCACGAGAATTGTCCGTGCTGGCCCGCCCCACCGGCTTCGTGCCGATCTCGTCATCGAGGCGCATGGAGAGCGCGATGCGTTTGCGCGGCAGATCGACCTCCATCACCTTCACCCGCACCACGTCCCCGGGTTTGGCGATGCTGCGCGGATCGCGCACGAAGGTCTTCGCCATGGCCGAGACATGCACCAGCCCGTCCTGGTGCACGCCGATATCGACGAAGGCGCCGAAGGCCGCGACATTGGTCACGACACCTTCGAGCACCATGCCGGGCTTGAGATCATTGAGCGTCTCGACGCCCTCCTCGAAACGTGCCGTCCTGAATTCCGGGCGCGGATCGCGGCCCGGCTTTTCAAGCTCGGCGAGGATATCGGCCACCGTGGGCACACCGAACGCGTCGTCGGTAAACTGCTCGGGCCGCAATCCGCGCAGCGTCGCCGCATCGCCGATCAGATCGCGCAGATCCTTGCCCGTGCCCTTGATGATGCGCGCGACCACCGGATAGGCCTCCGGATGCACGCCCGAGGCATCGAGCGGATTGTCGCCGCCATGGATGCGCAGGAACCCGGCGCATTGCTCGAAGGTCTTGCGCCCCAGCCCCGCCACCTTCAACAGCGCCTTGCGCGCGCCAAACCGCCCATGCGCATCGCGATGCGCGACGATGGCGCGGGCCACGCTCTCGCCCACGCCGGCGACCCGTGCGAGCAGCGGCGCGGAGGCGGTGTTGACCTCGACACCCACCGCATTCACGCAATCCTCCACCACCGCATCGAGGGAGCGCGAGAGCTTGTGCTCGGCGAGATCGTGCTGGTACTGCCCGACGCCGATGGATTTCGGATCGATCTTGACGAGTTCCGCCAAGGGATCCTGCAGCCTGCGCGCGATCGAAACGGCGCCCCGCAGCGAGACATCGAGATCGGGCAATTCGCGGCTGGCATAGGCGGAAGCCGAATAGACCGAGGCGCCGGCTTCCGAGACGACGATCTTCGTGAGCTTGCGCCCCTTCATGCCGGCGACGAGTTCACCCGCGAGCTTGTCGGTCTCGCGCGAGGCGGTGCCGTTGCCGATGGCGATGAGGCTGACACCATGCGCCTCGACCAGCCGTGACAGGCTCGCCAGCGCGGCATCCCAGCGCTTTTGCGGCTCGTGCGGATAGACCGTATCCGTCGCCACCACCTTGCCGGTGGCGTCGACCACGGCGACCTTGACGCCGGTGCGATAGGCCGGATCGAGCCCCATCGTCACCCGCGCACCGGCAGGCGCGGCGAGCAACAGGTCGCGCAGGTTCTCCGCGAAGACGCGCACGCCCGCATCCTCGGCGGCGCTCCACAGGCGCTGGCGCAGATCAAGCTCGATGGAGAGCGAGAGCCTGGTGCGCCAGGCCCAGCCGATCGCCTGCATGCACCAGTCATCACCGGGACGCCCCGCGTCGCGGATGCCGCAATGACGGGCGATGACGAGCGCCATCGGCCCGATCCGCCCCACCACCTCCTCCGCGCTCTCGCGCAGGGCGAGATCGAGCACCTCCTCCTTCTCGCCGCGATAGAGCGCGAGCACGCGATGCGCCGGCAGTTTCGCAAGCGGCTGGGCATAATCGAAATAATCCGAGAATTTCGCCCCGCTCTGTTCCTTGCCCGCGCGCACCTTCGCGGTGAGCACGCCTTCCACCCAATAGCGCTCGCGCAGTTTCCCGATAAGCTCGGCATCTTCCGACAGACGCTCGGCAATGATCGCGCGCGCGCCCTCCAACGCGGCCTTTGCGTCGGCGACGCCCCTGGCCTCGTCGACATAAGCCGCCGCGCGCATTTGCGGATCCTGCGACGGGTCGCCCCAGAGCGCATCGGCCAGCGGTTCGAGCCCGGCCTCGCGGGCGATCTGCGCCTTGGTGCGGCGCCTGGGCTTGAAGGGGAGATAGAGATCCTCCAGCCGCGCCTTGGTCTCCGCCTCGAGGAGGCGCGCGCGCAAGGCGTCGTCGAGCTTGCCCTGCTCATTGATGCTCTCGAGGATGGCCGCGCGGCGCTTTTCGAGATCGCGCAGATAGGCCAGCCGCTCGTCGAGATCGCGCAGCTGCGCATCGTCGAGCCCGCCCGTCGCCTCCTTGCGGTAGCGCGCGATGAAGGGGATGGTGGAGCCCTCGTCGACCAGCGCCACCGCCGCGCTCACCTGTTCGGGCCGCACCCCGAGTTCCTGTGCGATGCGACGGGCGATCACGGCATTCGTATCCCCGGCGGGTTCGGTGGCGGCGCGCATCGTCACGATCATCTCCCTGAAACGAAAACGCTGCGCGACGGGGCCGCGCAGCATGCGATTATGCGAACCGGACGCGGCTCAGCGCTTGATGCGCAGGGCGTCGTGGCCGGCATAGACGGCCTGGCCGCCGAGTTGCTCCTCGATACGGATCAGCTGGTTGTACTTGGCGAGCCGGTCGGAGCGCGCCAGCGAGCCGGTCTTGATCTGTCCGCAATTGGTCGCCACGGCGAGATCGGCGATGGTGGCATCCTCGGTCTCGCCGGAACGGTGCGACATCACCGCCGTGTAGCGCGCGCGGTGCGCCATGTCGACGGCAGCCAGCGTCTCGGTCAGCGTGCCGATCTGGTTGACCTTGACGAGGATGGAATTGCCCACGCCCATCTCGATGCCGCGCGAGAGGCGCTCGATATTGGTCACGAACAGATCGTCACCCACGAGCTGGCAGCGCTCGCCGATCGCCTCGGTCACGGCCTTCCAGCCCTCCCAGTCATCCTCGGACATGCCGTCCTCGATGGAGGCGATGGGATAATCGCCCACGAGCCTGGCGAGATAGGCCGCCTGCTCCGCACCGGTGCGGCTGACCCCCTCGCCTTCATAGACGTATTGGCCGTCCTTGAAGAACTCGGTCGCGGCGCAATCGAGGGCGATCATCATGTCGTCGCCCGGCTTGAAGCCGGCCTTCTCGATCGCCATCATGACGAAATCGAGCGCGGCCTCGGCGCTGGGCAGGTTTGGCGCGAAGCCGCCCTCATCGCCGACATTCGTATTGTGGCCGGCCTGCTTGAGCTCCTTCTTGAGCGTGTGGAAGATCTCCGCCCCCATGCGCACCGCTTCCGACAGGCTCGGCGCGCCCACGGGCATGACCATGAATTCCTGGAAGTCGATCGGGTTGTCGGCATGCGCGCCGCCATTGACGATGTTCATCATCGGCACCGGCAGGACCCGCGCCTGCGCCCCGCCGACATAGCGATAGAGCGGCAGGCCGGTCGCCTCCGCCGCCGCCTTGGCGACCGCGAGCGAGACGCCGAGGATGGCGTTGGCGCCGAGCCGTTCCTTGTTGGGCGTGCCGTCGAGATCGATCATGGCCTCGTCCACGCCGATCTGGTCTTCGGCATCCATGCCGACCACCGCATCGAGGATCTCTGTATTCACCCCATCCACGGCGCGGGTGACGCCCTTGCCCAGATAACGCGAGGCATCGCCGTCACGCAGTTCCACCGCCTCGAAGGCGCCGGTCGAGGCGCCCGAGGGCACGGCAGCACGGCCCATCGATCCGTCTTCGAGGAAGACATCCACCTCGACAGTGGGATTGCCGCGGCTGTCGAGAATCTGACGGGCGATGAGATCGACAATGGCTGTCATGGGCCTGCTCCAATCAATGAGGGTGGCGAATGTTGATCGCGCTTTTAGGCGATGTTGCACGAGACGGAAAGGCGTGATCGCGGCGTAACGCCCGATTGACGCGTCGCGATCCACACGTCATAGGCGCTCGACAACGCTTCAGGAGCGATACCGGCATGATCGACAACAGCAATCTGCAACTCGGCCAGAGCGCCGATATTCCCGCGACCCCGGAGGAAGCCCGGCTCGACCGGGTGCCCAATCCGCATTCCGCCGGCGAATACGTGGCGCGCTTCACCTGCCCGGAATTCACCTCGATCTGCCCGGTTACCGGCCAGCCGGATTTCGCGATTCTGGTGATCGACTACGTGCCGGGCCAATGGCTGGTCGAATCGAAATCGCTCAAGCTCTATCTGACGAGCTTTCGCAACCACGGCGCCTTCCACGAGGATTGCACCGTCGCCATCGGCAAGCGCCTGGCTGAGCTGCTCGAACCCGTCTACATGCGCATCGGCGGCTACTGGTATCCGCGCGGCGGCATTCCCATCGACGTGTTCTGGCAAACGGGCGAGATGCCGAAAAACATCTGGCTGCCCGATCAGGGCGTCGCGCCTTATCGCGCGCGCTGAGAGTCAGGCTGCAGCCGGCTGCGGCGCGGTGCGCGCGAGCACCCAGGCGGCGAAGAGGCCCAGCGCGAAGATCACGCAGGCCAGGATGATCAGCGTCGCCGGGGTGCCGAAGAGGCGTGTGCCCAGGCTCACCACGACCGGACCCGTGGCATTGCCGAGGAAGAACGAGCAGGCATGCAGCGCCACCGCCGAGCCGCGCGCATCAGCGGAAAGCTCCGTCACCTGCGTCTGGAAGGAATTGTGCAGGAGATAAAAGCCGAGCCCGAGCAGGAGCAGCGCCCCGGCAATGAGCCGCCAGTCGCCGAGGAAGGCAACCGCGATCAGCGCCATGGCCGAGAAGAAGCCGCCCGTCACCAGCATGCGATACATGCCGAGCCGGCGCAGCAGCAGGCCGACCACGGCGGAATAGATCAGCCCGCCAATGGCGAATCCGGCCAGCGCGATCCCCGCCTCCGCCGCGCCACCGGCCTCGCGCGCCACCAGGATCGGCGCGATGAAGGGCAGAACCCCCATGATGCAGATGCCTTCGACGAAGACGAGGGCGAACAAGGCCCGGGCGCGTGGTTTTGCGACGAGCCCGCGATAGCGCGCCATCGCCACGGCGAAGGAGAATGGCGGGCGCACAAGGTTGGACGGCTTGAGCGCGACGGTCATGGCGACGAACGCGATGGCGGTGATGGCGGCAGCCAGATGAAACACCCCGCGCCAGCCCAGATGCTCGGCGAGCAATCCGGCCAGCGAGGAGCCCGCCATCTGGCCGAGGATCACCGCCACGAGAAAACGGCTGATCGCGACCTGACGCGTCTCCATGCCCACGCGATCGCCGATCACCGCGAGCGCGAGCGGGATGATCCCGCCCGCCGCCATGCCCGTGATCACGCGCATCACGAAGAGTGAACGCTCACCGGGCATGAAGGCGGAGGCGATCAGAGCCGCGATCAGCACCGCGAGGCAGAAGCGCATCACCCTGAGCTTGCCCAGCGAATCGCCGAACGGGCCGAGCACGGGCTGGATCAGCGCATAGGGCAGCGCGAAAGCCGTCGCGAGCAGGGCGATGGCCTGGACGCTGGCGCCGAGATCATCGGCGATCACATTGACCAGCGGATCGGCGATCCGCCCGGCAAAGGTGCTGGCAAAGCCGGCAATCGCCAGGATCAGGATGGTGGCGCGCACCGCATGCGCATCAGATGTCGTTGCTGTCATCCCGCATACCCCGCGCGGCGCATCCGCGCAGCGTCAATCTAGAACGGCCAGGCGCTGGCTGCCCGTGCAGGCGGACCCGATGCATCCGGCACAACTGCCCGAACGGCTCCCGGAGCACCTCGAATCAGGCCTCAGATCAGGCTCTTGGCCACCGCATCAATGCGCATCAGCCCCGCGATCAGCGCCTCGAACTCGACGAGCGGCACCATGTTGGGGCCATCCGACAGGGCGCGATCGGGGTCGGGATGCGTCTCGATGAACAGACCGGCGACACCCACCGCGACGGCGGCGCGCGCGAGCACCGGCACGAATTCGCGCTGCCCACCCGAGGTCGCCCCCTGTCCGCCGGGCTGCTGCACGGAATGGGTCGCGTCGAAAATCACCGGCGCGCCGGTCTGCTGCGCCATGATGGGCAGGCCGCGCATGTCGGAGACCAGGGTATTGTAGCCGAAAGAGGCGCCGCGCTCGGTGAGCATCACGTTGGGATTGCCCGCGCCCGTCACCTTGGCCGCGACATTGGCCATGTCCCAAGGCGCGAGGAACTGGCCCTTCTTCACGTTGACGACACGCCCGGTTTGCGCTGCGGTGATCAGCAGATCAGTCTGGCGGCAGAGGAAGGCGGGGATCTGGAGGATATCGACAACCTCGCCCACCGGGGCGCATTGGTTCGCCTCGTGGATATCGGTGACGACGGGCAGGCCGAGGCTCTCGCGGATCTCGGCGAAGATCGGCAGGGCGGCTGCGAGCCCGACGCCGCGCCCGCTCTCGATCGAGGTGCGGTTGGCCTTGTCGAAGGAGGATTTGTAGACGAGGCCGATACCCAGCCGCTCGGCGATCTCCTTGAGCGCCTGCGCGGTCTCCAGCGCATGCGCGCGGCTCTCCATGGCACAGGGCCCGGCCATGATGGCGATGGGCAGGGCATTGCCGAAACGCACCGGGCGCGCGGCATCGAGGCTGACGACGGAATTGGCTTTGACGGGTTTGCTCATGCGCGGTCTTTCGGATCGGACAGGGGGCAGGCATCCTGCAACGTCATCTGCGACGGTTTCATATCAGAAAGTCATGGCGGAGGCGTTGAGGATTCCGGCTGCGAGCGAGATCGCACCCAGAAACAGGGCCGCCGCCATTTCTCCGGCGGCGATGCGCTGCGAGAGATTGGGAATGATCAGCCGCACCATGACATAGACCGCGATCTGCACGATCATCGCGATCAGCCCCCAGATCACGAGATCGATGACGGTCACCGCATAGACCACTGCGCTCGACAGCGGCAGGGCGAAACCAATCAGGCTCAGCCCCAGTGCGACAGCCGCCGAGACCACGTTCCGGCGAATCAGCGCGAATTCGTTATGCGCAGTGGCGAAGGTATAGATCACCAGATAAAGCACTGTCAGCGCCACGGAAATCGCGAAGAAAAGCAGAAAATCCGGCAGATTGGCAATCGAGGCGAACATGGCGGGCCTCCCTCCCCCTATGGACAGTTTCCATCGCTCTTACACGCCCATGCCCGGAAATGCGACGGTCAATCCGTCAAGGGACCGGTGTGGCAGGGTGGCACGCCCTCAAAACGCCCGAATCACGTTGCCTGCCTCATGCGGCGCACAACACGCACCGGCTGGACGTGTGCGCTCATGCGCAGCGCGGGGTAGCTCACTCCGCTTCGGCTGTGTAAGGTTTACGCAACAGGTTGATGTGATAGGTCAACGCGTGATCCGAATGCCGCACGCATGCGGAGCGCGCAGGATGGACCGGGCGATGACGGAGTTCGAGGACATGATCGGCAAGAGCACGAGCCCTACCGGCAGCGAGGCGACCAGCAGCGCGAGGCGCCGGGGGGCGCATCTGCTCATGCTCGCGGCGATCGGACTGAGCCTCTCCGCCTGCGAAACCATGAACAGGATGAGCGCGGTGCAATCGGTCGCCGTGCTCGATACCAGCGATACCGAAACCGCACGCGCCAATATCGCTTCGCTCTCCGAAGTGATCGAACGCAATCCGGACGACCCGACAGCCTACAATACGCGCGGCGCCGCTTACGCCCGGATCGGCGCATTTCGCGAGGCGATGGCCGATTTCGAACGCGCGATCGAGCTCGATCCCCGCTATGCGCCGGCCCATACCAATCGCGGCCTCGCCAACCGCCAGATCGGGGAAGAGCAAAGCGCGCTCACCGATTTCAACCGCGCCCTCGCGGCGGATGAAGATTACGTGCCGGCCTTGATCGCACGGGCCAATCTGCTGCGCGTGCAGGGCCAGAGCGATCGCGCCCTGGCCGATCTCGACCGCGCACTTCGCCTGAACCCGGAATCGGCGCAGGCCCTGCATTCGCGCGGCCTCGTCTATCAGCGCTTGAACGATCACCGCGAGGCGGTGCTCGATTTCGACGCCGCGATCGCACGCAATCCCTATGTCGCAGCCCCCTACAACGCACGCGGTCAGAGCCTCGTGGCGCGCGGCGAGTACGAGAAGGCGATCGAGGATTTCAATGCCTCGCTCAATGTCAGCAACAACAATGCCGATGCCTGGGCCTGGCGCGGTGTCGCCCTTGAACGCTCCGGCGATGCGCAGGAAGCACAGACCAGCTATCAACGCGCCATCGGCATCGACAGCAGCAACAGCGTGGCAAATGAGGGGCTGGAGCGGGTGCGGCGTCAAGCGAGCGCCGGCGGCGGATTGTTCCGGCGATAGAGTATCATTCCGTCAGGTGGATGCCGGCTGACGGAAAAAATGATGCGGCGAACCCGAGATCGGGAACGCGGCGGTCACGTCACCGCAAGCAAGCCCCTGCGGATCAGAATGTCGGTCAGCCGGGCGCAGGCAGCGCCCGGTTTCTTCTTGCCCTGCTTTGATTGTGCGACGGTGCCGGGATCCTATGCCTCCCGCCCCGCGTCACGCACCAGCCCTTCCTGCGCCACCGAGGCGACGAGCCGGCCTTCGCGGGTATAGATCGCCCCGCGCGAAAAACCACGCGCACCGCTCGCATTGGGACTGTCCTGCGCATAGAGCAGCCATTCATCGGCACGCAATGGACGGTGCAGCCACAGTGCATGGTCGAGGCTCGCGGCGCGGATCGCACGGTCGAACACGGTCCGGCCATGGGCGATCAGGGACGAATCGAGCAGGGTCAGGTCCGAGGCATAGGCGAGGACGCAATTATGGATGACGGGATCATCCGGGAGCCGCGCCTTGGCCTTCATCCAGACATGGAAACGCGGCGGGCGCGGGGTGCCGTCATAGCGATCGAATTCGACGGGACGCAGATCGATCGGGCGCTCGCGCTCGAAATAGCGACGCACGGTTTCGGGCATCCGGGCGAGCATTTCCGGCGCGAAACCGCCGGTACCGGCGAGGGTCTCGGGCATGGGCACATCCGGCATCGCAGCCGCATGATCGAATCCCGGCTCATCGATCTGGAAGGAGGCCGCCATGGTGAAGATCGGCTGGCCGTTCTGTATCGCGGTGACGCGGCGCGTGGTGAAGGAGCGCCCGTCGCGCATGCGGTCGACCTCGTAGATGATCGGGATGTCCGGCGCGCCGGGCAGAAGGAAATAGGCATGCAGGGAATGCGGCCGGCGCCCCTCCACCGTGCGACAGGCTGCCACCAGCGCCTGGCCGATCACCTGCCCGCCGAAAACCCGCTGCCACCCGGTCCGGGGGCTGCGACCGCGAAACAGATTGCGCTCGAGTTGTTCGAGGTCGAGTATCGCCACGAGATCGTCGAGAGCGGTCGATTGCGCTTCTGGGTTCTTCTGACCGGACATCGGAAAGCCTTTCGGAAGTGTCTGGCGACGAATCACCTGCGACATTGCGGGAGGCGCCCGCGATTGCGTCGCCTCGCTGCCGCAGGCATAGGGTAGCGTGTTTGCGCACGCGTCAAGCGCGGGAAACGGCTGGAGTGAGCGGGATGGCGGAAAACAAGGCACGGCGCAAGCGGCGATCCGACAAGGCGGCAAACGGCATTCGCACCACCCTCGCCGGGCACCGGCATGTACTGATCGCGGGAAGCGGCATTGCCGGCCTCAGCCTCGCCCTCGCCCTCTCCCGCGCCTGTCCGGAGCAGCTGGAGGTCACGGTCTGCGACCCCGCCCTCCCGGCGCCGGGCATGCCCGATGCACGCGCCGACGACGAACGCGCCTATGCCGTCGCTGCAGCGGGCCGGCGCATGTTCGAGGCGCTCGGCATCTGGGGGCAGATCGCCGGTGAGGCGCAACCGATGCGCGACATGGTGATCACCGACAGTCATCTCGCAGACCCGGTTCGCCCCGCCTTTCTGAATTTCGACGGCGAGATCGCCCCCGGCGAGGCGTTTGCACATATGGTGCCCGCACGCGCCCTGCTGGCAGCCCTGCTGCCGCCCTGCCGCGAGGCGGGGGTCGATCTGCGCCGTGTCGCCGTGCGCCGCTTCACAGCCGATACGGCGGGTGGCGCGGCCATGCTCTCCGATGGCGAAAGGCTGCCGGTCAACCTTTGCGTCGCCGCCGACGGGGCGAAATCGCGGCTGCGCGAGGCTGCGGGGATCGGCTGGGTCGGCTGGTCCTATCCGCAGGTGGGCATCGTCGCGACGATCGGCCATGAGCGCGATCACGGCGGGCGTGCCATCGAGCATTTCCTGCCATCCGGGCCCTTCGCGCTGCTGCCCCTGACGCCGGGCGGCACGCTTGGGCATCGCTCCTCCATCGTCTGGACCGAGCGGCGTGACATTGCCCGGGCCCTGCTCGCACGCGAAGATGGGGAAATCAGCGACGAAGTCGCGCGGCGCTTCGGACTGGAACTCGGCGCGATTGTGCTGGAGACGCCTCTGCGTTCCTTTCCGCTGTCCTTCGGCATCGCCCGCGAATTTGCCGCGAGCCGTCTGGCGCTGATCGGCGATGCGGCGCATGTCATTCATCCGATCGCCGGGCAGGGCCTCAATCTCGGCCTCAAGGACGTGGCCGCGCTCGCCGAATGCATCGCCGACGCGACCCGGCTCGGCATGGATCCCGGCGGCGCCGACGTGCTCACCGGCTACAGTCGCGCGCGGCGCTTCGACACGGTGGCAATGGCCGCCGTCACGGATGGGCTCAACCGGTTGTTTTCCAACGATATCGAGCCGATCCGGATGCTGCGGGACTTCGGCCTCGGACTGGTCGAGCGCCTGCCGCCGCTCAAGCGTTATTTCATCCGCGAGGCCTCGGGTCTGCGCGGCGATGGTCCGCGTCTGTTACGGGGAGAGCAACTGTAGCGCGCGCAGGGGATGATGTGTGAAAGCGCCAACGCGCCCTGCGCATTGCCGGTACTGGCATTGATGGCTCAGGCCGTGATGATGGCCGGCATCAGGTTTGCTTTTCGCGCGAGGTTTTCACGATCATGTCACGCTATCATCCGCCCGCAGAGGGTGCCTGGGCGCGGATTGATGCACGCGAGGCCGGGTTCGACCCGGCCGCGCTGGAGCGGGTTGCGGCCTATCATTCTGCACATGAATCGGAATGGCCGCGCAGCATGTATCACCCCGATGGTGAATATGTCGGTACGGCCTATATTGACGAGAAACCGCCCTACAACACCGTGATCGGACCGGTGAAGGAACGCGGGCCGCCTGCCGGCATGTTGCTCAAGGGTGGTTGGATCGTCGAAGAATGGGGCGATATCGACCGCCCGGACATGACATTCTCCGTCGCCAAGAGCTTTCTCGGCGTGCTCGCCGGGCTCGCCGTGGCGCGGGGGCTGATCCGTTCGATCGACGACCATGTGGCGGATTACGCTCTGGATGACGGGTTTGCCGGCCCGCATAACGCGCAGATCACCTGGCGCCACCTGCTCCAGCAGACCAGCGAATGGGAGGGCACGCTCTGGGACAAGCCCGATTCCGTTGACCGCAACCGTCAGGCCGGGCCCGGCGCAGACAATGCCGCCAAGGGCGATGATCGGACCTTGCGATCTCCCGGGACGCATTGGGAGTACAACGACGTGCGCGTCAACCGCCTGAGCCTGTCCCTGATGCAGGCTTTCCGGCAGCCTCTGCCGGAAGTGCTCGCGGCTGCGATCATGAATCCGGTCGGCGCACGCGACTGGGTCTGGCACGGCTATGAAAATTCCACGGTGGAGATCGACGGACGCGCGATGCAATCGGTCTCCGGCGGCAGCCACTGGGGGGGAGGCTTCCAGATCCCGACCACGGCGCTCGCGCGATTCGGACTGCTGGTCGCACGCGAGGGCCTCTGGCAGGATAGACAACTGATCCCGGAAACATGGATCACGCAGATGCTGACGCCATGTCCGGTGCACCCGGTCTACGGATTCATGTGGTGGCTGAATACCGATGGTGCGCTGTATCCCTCCGCACCGCATGATTCGGTCTTCGCGCTGGGTGCAGGCAACAACGTCATCTGGATCGACCGCGCAAATGACCTCGTCATGGTCGCGCGCTGGGTGCACAAGGCCCATATCGACGGACTGATCGCCGCCGTGCGTGAGGCGATGCGCTGAGTGGGGGGTGGTAGGCCGGCCCCTCAATCGGGTCCCGCGCGGACAGCGCCCGCACGAGACCCGGATTGCGGAGAATCACGCCTCGCCTTCGTCCAGATCCTCGGCGCTCGGCACCGCCTCGTCGAGGATGCGTTCGGCCAGCACGCCGGAATTCTGGCGGATGGTCGCCTCGATCTTTGCGGCGGTTTCCGGGTTTTCCTTGAGGAATGTCTTGGCGTTCTCACGCCCCTGCCCGAGCCGCTGGCTATCGTATGAGAACCAGGAACCGGACTTGTCGACGATGCCGCCCTTGACGCCGAGATCGACGAGTTCGCCGACCTTGGAGATCCCCTCGCCATACATGATGTCGAATTCGACCTGCTTGAAGGGCGGGGCGACCTTGTTCTTGACCACCTTGACGCGGACATTGTTGCCGATCGCCTCGTCGCGATCCTTCAGCGTCGAGATGCGGCGGATGTCGAGGCGCACGGAGGCATAGAATTTCAGGGCGTTGCCACCCGTCGTCGTCTCCGGGCTGCCATACATCACACCGATCTTCATGCGGATCTGGTTGATGAAGATCACCATCGTCTTCGAGCGGTTGATCGAGCCGGTGAGCTTGCGCAGGGCCTGCGACATCAGGCGCGCCTGCAGGCCGGGCTGGACATCGCCCATATCGCCCTCGATCTCGGCACGCGGCGTCAGCGCCGCAACCGAATCAACGACGAGCACATCCACCGCACCCGAACGCACCAGCGTATCGGCGATCTCGAGCGCCTGCTCGCCGGTATCTGGCTGCGAGATCAGCAGATCGTCCAGATTGACGCCGAGCTTGCGGGCATAGATCGGATCGAGCGCGTGCTCGGCATCAACGAAGGCACAGACACCGCCTTTCTTCTGGGCCTCTGCGATCGTATGCAGGGCCAGCGTCGTCTTGCCCGATGATTCCGGCCCGTAGATCTCGATGACGCGCCCGCGCGGCAGGCCGCCGACGCCGAGCGCAATGTCGAGACCCAGCGACCCGGTCGAGACCGTTTCGATCTCGACGGGCTGCTGGCCCTTGCCCATGCGCATGATCGAGCCCTTGCCGAATGCGCGTTCAATCTGGGAAAGCGCCGCGTCGAGCGCCTTCGTTTTATCTTTATCCATGGAAGAACCTTCCACCAGCCTCAATGCGGACTGAACCATGACGGGCATTCCTTATTGCATGGGTGAGCCAATGAACTCAACGCGCGTTTCGATTTAATGTACCAGCTATGTTCCGTCTGACAAGAAAAAAGAACATTCATCAAACATTTTCATTTTTCGATTTATATATCAGTGGCATGACATGCAGGGGCAAACCCCGCCCGGCCCGCCTCCACCCCGGACTGGCTGCCTGTGGCGCGCCGTCTTCTCCACAGGAAATCACGCACCCGCGACGCTAGGCAGAGCGGCTTTGCTGGTCTAGACAATGCTGGCGCTGGCGCTGCCGGCGGCGCGACGGGAGAGGACGGGAAATGTCTGGAACGAATCGCAGCATCACCTTCGAATCGGGACAGGGCCCGATCGTGGTGCTGGTGGAGCCGCAACTGGGCGAGAATATCGGCATGGCCGCCCGCGCCATGGCGAATTTCGGGCTCACCGAGATGCGCCTCGTCGCGCCACGCGACGGCTGGCCGAGCGAGAAGGCGCGCGCCACCTCCTCCGGCGCGCTGCATATCGTCGACGCCGCGCAGGTCTTCGACGACGTCACCGCCGCGCTTCACGACGTCACCCTCGCCTTCGCCACCACGGCCCGCGAGCGCGGCCAGATGAAGCGCGTGCTCTCGCCGCAGGAAAGCATGCGCGAGGCCGTTGCCGAGTTTTCCGCCGGCGGGCGTGTCGCGATCCTGTTCGGGCGCGAGCGCTCGGGCCTCGACAATGACGAGATTTCCCTGTGTGACGCGATCACGACCTTCCCGGTCAATCCCGCCTTCGCCTCGCTCAACATCGCCCAGGCGGTGCTTCTGACGGGCTACGAATGGTTTCGCACCGCCCATGGCGAAGCCCTGCCCTTCGCCGGCGAGATCCGCTCGCCACGCGCACCGCGCGCCATGGCGGCCTCGTTTTTCGATTATCTCGAAGAGGAACTCGACCGGGTCGAATTCTTCCCGCCCGACAAGCGCCCCTCGATGATGCGCAACCTGCGCGACGTCTTCCTGCGCCGCGATCTCACCGAGCAGGATGTGCGCACCCTGCGCGGCGCCATGCGCGCCCTGATCCTGCGCCGCCGCCGCGACGAAGCGCAGGGCCGCGACGAGGCCCCGGCGCCGGACGAGGCGTGATCGATTTCCCGACCGTGCCGGGCGACAAAAGGCTTGCGCTCGCGCATCGGGACGGTTAGATCACCTCCACCCGAGAGGTCACGGAGCGTAGCGCAGCCCGGTTAGCGCACCAGTCTGGGGGACTGGGGGTCGCAGGTTCAAATCCTGCCGCTCCGACCATTCAAGCTTCCGACAATCCAGCGATTTTACAATTTTGGCGGATGCCATCGTGGAACTGATCGTGACCGGTCGGCGCTGTGAAGGCACCGATGACGCGGTTTCACCATTGCTGAAAATGGTCGGGCTGGACCGGGCTTCAGCGCCGCCGCGTCCGGCGCGGGTGAGGAATGATCTGCCCGCATGCGATGCCGGGACCGAACCGGATCAGATCTTGAACGTTGCCAACGGCAAATTCTACTCTTGTCGAACGGCCCGCCTCGGCCCTCCCCAAGCCGGAGAATATTCATGACCAAACACCATGTTCGGAGCGTCGAAGAAACGCTTGAGGATCTGTCCGTCGATCCGGAGCGCGGCCTTGGCGAGGCGGAGGTGCGGCAGCGGCGCGGGGAACATGGTCGGAATCGTCTTGGCGAGGCGGAACGGGTCAGCCCCTGGAAGATCCTCGCGGACCAGTTCAGGAACCTCGTCATCGGCATCCTGGCCGTCGCGGCGATCGTGTCCTTCGCGATGGGCGAGATCGTGCAGATGGCGGCGATCCTCGCTGCGATCGTGATCAATGCTGCCATCGGCTTCTTCACCGAATGGAAGGCCGTCCGGTCGATGGAGGCGCTGCGCAGCCTCGGTGCCGTGCAGGCGAGGGTGACGCGCGACGGGTCGAGCATGACTGTCGATTCCGAGGATCTCGTGCCCGGGGATGTGGTGCTGCTCGACGCCGGCGATGTCGTCACGGCCGATCTGCGGCTGGTTGAGGCGAACGGTCTGACCTGCGACGAATCCTCGCTGACCGGCGAGTCGGTGCCGGTGACCAAGACCACGGAGCCGGTGGAGGAGGAAACGCCGCTGGCCGAACGCACGTCGATGGCCTTCAAGGGCACCGCAGTGACGGGCGGCAGCGGCGCGGGCGTGGTCGTGGCCATCGGCATGCAGACCGAACTGGGCGGAATCGCGCGCATGACCTCGGAGGCCAGCGAAGAGGTAACGCCGCTCGAAAAGCGGCTGGACCGGCTGGCGCGCAATCTGGTGGTGGTCACGCTGATCGTGGCGACGGCGGTCGCCGCCCTTGGCTGGCTGGGCGGCAAGGATCTCGTCTCCATGCTCGAGACGGCGGTGGCGCTTGCAGTGGCCGCCGTGCCAGAGGGCCTGCCGATCGTGGCGACCGTCGCGCTGGCGCGCGGCATGTGGCGCATGGCGCGGCGCAACGCGCTGGTCGAGCGGCTGGCGGCGGTCGAGACGCTGGGCTCGACCAGCGTGATTTTCGCCGACAAGACCGGAACGCTGACGCAGAACCGGATGCGCGTGGCGCGGTTGGCGCTGCCGGGGCAGGACGAAGAGTTGCACTGGGAGGGGGACGCGCACCCCGAAGCGCCCCCGCCCTTGGCGTGCCGGCTGCTGGAGGTCGCCGCGCTGTGCAACAATGCCGAGCTTGAGCAGGCGGATGGCGATAATGGTGAGCACCCGGCCGGCACCGGCGATCCGATGGAGATCGCACTGCTTCATGCCGCCGCGGCCGCCGGCCTCGCGCGGGACCGTCTCCTCGACGATCAGCCCGAAGAGCGCGAGGAAAGCTTCGACGCCGATACCAAGATGATGGCGACGTTTCACGCGCGGGGCGGCGGCTTCCGCATTGCCGTCAAGGGAGCGCCAGAGGCGGTACTGGATGTCGTCACGCAGGTCGCGACCGAAGAGGGTGAGCGTGAGGGTGAGGCCGGGGCGCTGTCGGACGCAGCCCGCAAGGACTGGGAGGCGCGGATCGAGACGCTGGCCGCCAAGGGCTACCGCGTGCTCGCCTTCGCAGAACGACAGTCCGACAGCGCCGAGGCTGATCCCTACGAAGGCCTCACCCTTCTCGGCCTTGTGGGTCTGGAGGACCCGCCGCGCGACGACGTGCCCGACGCCATCGAGCGGTGCCGAAGGGCCGGCATCCGCGTCATCATGGTCACCGGCGACCAGCCGGTGACGGCTGCCGCAATCGCCGAACAGGTCGGACTTGCCGAAAAGCCGAAGGCGATCGTGGGCCGTGACCTGCCGAAGCTGGGCGACGGGGCGCAGGCGGATGCCCATGACGGGCTGCGCGACAATCACGTCTTCGCCCGCGTCTCCCCGGAACAGAAACTCGACCTGATCCGCCTCTGGCAGGAGGCAGGCGCAGTTGTCGCGATGACCGGCGATGGCGTGAACGATGCGCCCGCCCTCAAGAAGGCCGATGTCGGCATCGCCATGGGCAAACGCGGGACCGATGTCGCCCGCGAGGCAGCGGACATCGTGCTCAAGGACGACGCCTTTCCCACGATCGTGATGGCCATCGAACAGGGACGCACGATCTTCGAGAACATCCGCCGGTTCATCATCTATCTGCTCTCCGGCAATCTCGGCCAGGTTCTGGCGGTCGGTCTGTGCGCCGTTGCCGGCGCGCCCCTTCCTCTGCTGCCGCTCCAGATCCTCTACATCAACCTCGTGCTTGACGTGTTCCCCGCGCTCGCCCTCGGCGTGGGCGAAAGTCCGGAGGGCATCATGGACCGCAAGCCGCGAGACCCCAAGGAACCCGTTCTGACCCAAGGGCACTGGACCGCGACCGCGCTTTGGGGCGCCCTGATCGCGGCATCGGTCATGACAGTCTTCTTCGTCGCGCTGGCGCAAGACATGGGACAGGACGCGGCGGTGACGATCGGATTTCTGAGCTTCGCCCTGGCACGGCTCTGGCACGTCTTCAACATGCGCGACGCCGGATCCGGACTTTTTGCCAACGAGGTCGTGCGCAACCGTTGGGTCTGGTACGCGATCGGGATTTGTCTCGTCCTGACTGCGGCCGCCGCATGGCTGCCTGGCATGAGCACGCTTCTCGAGGTCGTGCCGCTGGATTTCTTCGGCTGGATGCTGGTCCTGAGTGGCAGCCTCGCTCCCCTGCTCATCGGGCAGGCGGCGCTGGGCCTGTGGCGCCGCTCGGGATGCGGCGAGACCACGTGCAAAAAGGAATGAGGCTTGAGTTGCGCGCGCCCTCGTTCGCTTGCTCTGGCACGCCCGCGCCTGCTCGCGCATCGGGGCGGTCAGATCCCCTCCACCCGCGAGGTCACGGAGCGTAGCGCAGCCCGGTTGGCGGACCAGTCCGGGGGACTGGGGGTCGCAGGTTCAAATCCTGCCGCTCCGACCATTCACCAGCACGGTTCTGTCCGGATTCCGCGTTTGTCAAACCAACAGTCGCAATGGCTCACTGCGCCGCCTCCCGATCATCCGGCAAGCGGGTCGCTGAAAATGATCTTCGGGTCAGACAAGCGTCTTTTTCCGCTTTTTTTTCTGAATGCCTGGATCGCAATTCTGCTTCTTGCAAACCACAAATATGTGCACCGGCTTTGTCTGTCGCCAGTCGATTTGCAGATCCGGGGAAAATCGCGGCACGATAAGGCCGTTTTTCCGGTATTTCCCCATTAGGGGATCATGTTTTCTATTATGAAATATCAATTTCATATCAAAATACGCTGACTTGCAATTATGGATTATATAATTGCAATAGATACGTCGTATTGACCGACATCTTCCTTTCAAAATTATGGCTTTCCGGATGCTTTTATTTGGCAGAATAAGATACTTAACTATTTTTTATCGTCCCCTTCCCAAGATGTCGCAGAGTTTCGACATCCGGAGACAATCAATGCGTTGGAACGTCCTCGCCGCCTTCGCCATGAGCGCCATGGCGCCTTTCCCAGCCGTTGCACAGGGCACACCACCCGATGCGGCACGGCTGATCGACTCGGTCGTGATTGCCGATGTCCGCAACTGGCTCGAAACGGAAATCGTGCGCCTGTCCGTGCAGAGTCAGAACGCCCGTCACGTCGATGTGGATTCCGCCCGGATCGAGGCCCTTGATCAGCAATGGGTCGCCGAGCGCGCTGCCGTAGACAAGCCGCTGATCGCGGCGACACTGTCGTCGCCCCTGTCCGTCTATCTTACCCGTGTGCAGGCACAGGCGCAGGGGCTCTATTACGAAGTCTTCGTGACGGATGACAAAGGCCTCAATGTCGGCCAGAGCGCGATCACATCCGATTACTGGCAGGGCGACGAGGCGAAGTTTCAAAAGACCTTTCCGATCAGCGCGGACGCCGTCTTCATCGACGAGGCCGAGTGGGACGGGGAGCTGAAGATCTGGCGTGCCCAGCTCAATCTGACGATCGCGGATGAAGGCGGAAACCAGGCCATCGGCGCCGCCACCATCGAAATCAACCTGACCGAGCTGATGCGGCGCCAGGCCGTCATCGGCGGCTGAACCAGCCGAGGGGCATGTCGTGATGTTCAATAATCTCTCCGTCACCAGGAAAGGCCTCGCCGCCTTCCTCGGCCTCGCGCTCGTCGGCGTCATCGCCGGTATCGTCTCATTCGATCGTGCAAGTGTCGCGGAACGCGCCATCATGCAGGCAACGCAGGCAAACAATCTGCTGGTCGAGGGGCGCACCGTCGAGGGAGCCATCATGAGCCAGGCTTTCTCCCTGCAAGGCTTCGTTCTGACCGGCGACCGCCGTCGCCTGGCTGCCTTCGAAGCCGGCGTGCCCGAGATCCAGGCCGGCTTCGAAGCACTCGGCGAAGGGGCGCAGGCACTCGATCCGCAGCTCGCCGAACCGGTGACGCAGGCGAAGGCCAGCTGGGATTCCTGGCGCGAGAACTATGTCGCCCCGCAAATCGAGCGCATGCGCGATCCGATGACGGTCGATCTCGCGCGCGCAGTCGCCGGTTCCGTCGATGCCGAGGCGCGTTTCGAGCAGATGCGCACGGATGTCGGCATGGTCGAGGCGGAAATCGCCTCCGTCAGCGCCACACTCGTCGAAGCCCAGCAGCGCGCACTTGCGGTCGTCAAGGGAATGGGAATCGGCGCGTCCTTGCTGATTGCCCTCGTCGCGATCGGCTTTGCCTATCTCAACTTCGCGACGATCTCGCGTCCGCTTGCGCGCCTCGCCGATACCACCCAGCGCCTCGCTGACGGTGATCTCGACGCAAGACCCGATGTCAGCGCACGCAGTGACGAGATCGGCATGATGAGCAAGGCGCTCCAGGTCTTCCGCGAAAACCTCGAGCGCACGCGCGTCCTCGAAGCCGAGACGGGCGAACAGCGTGCGGCGGCAGAGCGGGCGCGGCGTGAGGAAATGGAGCGTCTCGCCCGCGAATTCGAGGCCTCGGTGCTGCAGCTCTCCGACGAGATGCAGGCGGAGACGGCACGGCTCGGGGAAGCATCGGCAGCGCTTTCCGAAATCGCGGCAAGGACGACGGAGCAGGCGATCGGCGCCTCCACGGCCTCGGAGGAGACCTCGGTCAATGTGCGCAGCGTCGCCAGCGCTGCGGAAGAGATGTCGGCCTCGATCGGCGAGATCACCAGCCAGGTCAACGCGTCTTCTGAAATGGCGGTCGGTGCGGCAGACGATGTCGCGCGCTCGACTGCCGCCGTATCGAACCTCAACGGCGTGGTCGAGCGTGTCGGCGACGTCACCCGGCTGATCTCCGAGATCGCGGCCCAGACGAACCTGCTCGCACTGAACGCCACCATCGAGGCTGCGCGGGCAGGCGAGGCCGGAAAGGGCTTCGCGGTCGTCGCCGCGGAGGTGAAGTCCCTCGCCGACCAGACCGGCAAGGCGACCGAGGACATTGCGCGTCAGATCGATGACATGCGCGAAGCGGCCCAGGCTTCGATGCAGGCAGCATCGGCCGTCGCAGACAAGGTGAACGCCATCACCGAGCGCATGAACGCCGTCGCAGCCGCCGCCGAGCAGCAGAACGCCACCACCGGCGAGATCGCGCGCAATGTCTCCGAAGCCGCGACCGGCACCCAGGATGTCAGCCGCGCGATCACCGAGGTGAGCGGTCAGGCGAGCCGCACCGGTGAGCTTTCTGCGACCGTGCAGAACTCCACCGAGTCGATGACGATCCGGTCGCGCACCCTGCGCGAAGCGATGGACGGCTTTCTGGCGAATATCCGCGCCGCCTGAACCCGACGTCACCGCGTGTCGGCAACAGCATCTGGATGCCGGCAAGACCAGCCACCTCCGGTACCGCCGGAGGTGGTCTTTTCGGCTCAGCGGCATGCATTCCAGATGACACGGATTGGCAGGAACGCCCGCATTGCCGGTGACAGACGAATTCCCGCTGGCGGCAGACGACGACCCAGGCCTGAACCAAGTTTTGTGCCTGCGGGGGAACGGCGCACCGGACCAATTTTGCCCGCACCATAACCCGGACTGCTCCGGATACCCGGCTGGCCCTGAATCCCTGAGCTGCCCGCTTCTAACGTCAGAACTTTACGCTGCGTAGTCCGTTCGGCTCATGCGGGCGAAGTTCTCTCATGCGACGCTCGTCTTCAGGGGTTGACCAGGCAATCCTGACAACAAGTCACATTATGGGGAATGAGATGCTAATCGAGAAGAAGTTCATCGGCGCCACACTCGCGATCGGAGCTCTGGCGCTTGCGGGGTGCCAGACAAATCTTGCAGAACTGCCCGAACCGTCATCGACACCCCGCGTCCTGACAGGGGATGAAATCCGCGCCTATGCAGGCCGTACCAGTACATGGGAGGCGAAGGACGGATCCGCACAGGGACGGGTCACGCTGAATGCCGACGGGACGCAGACACTGACCAGCAACATCCCGGGGGTCGCGCGAGACACCGGCACGTGGCGGGTGAGCGGCAATCGGCAATGTGCCACATGGACACGTATTCGCGGCGGGGAAGAGCGGTGTACCACATGGACACTGATGCCTGACGGCAGCATCGATACCGGCAATACCATTACCCGCTTCTGAAAGAGCATGGTAAGCTCGGCGGGAGCGGAACGTCGCGGGCCTCGCGACTCCGCCCCCGCCGGTCTGATGGTTGTTCGAGCAAGGGCAGCAGACAATCCTGGAGCGGCGGTTTGATCCTCCATCAGCGGAGTATTCCGATGACCATCGAGCGCATGATTCTTCTGATCGTCGGCCTGGTCGTGATCGTTTCCGTCCTGCTCGGCATCTATCACAGCCCCTATTGGTTCTGGGTTACGGGCCTGATGGGCGCGCATCTGGTCCAGGCGTCGTTTACCGGCATGTGCCCGGTCGTGATGACCCTAAAGAAGCTCGGCCTGCCATCGAAACCCGACTTCGGTTGAACGCAGGGCGGCGGTCGCGGCCATGCGGAGCAAGGCTCTCCAGGACAATACCGGCGTCCGGCAGCGATAATTCCGGGAGACGCAGTAATGATGTCCGAAAAACAGCTTAAAACCTGTGCCGGCTTCGTCATAGCCGCAGTCATGACCGCAGTCATGGCCGCAATCACCGTCGGCAGCAGCGGCCTCGCTGCGCCGGCTCGGGCGGAGCCGATCCGTGCTCTGCAAGCCGCACTCGATGAGCGATCATGTGAACCGGGGCCGGTAGACGGATTGTGGGGCCGCATGACGGCACGGGCACTGATGCGGTTCAACCTCGCATCCGGAAGCGGAATCACCCGACCGATCACCGAGGCGGATATCGCCAAGCTCACCGGCAGCACGGCGCAATGCGACAGCACCGCAGAGAGGGAACGGCGGACGGACCTGATCATCGCTGACTATGCCAACAACGCCTTTGGCGATTGTGCCGGCATTTCGCAGATCAGGCATTACCAGCGCACCCTCACGCGCGCCGTATCCTCTCCGACCGGCGTATGGCAGTTCATCACATCGATCAATGATGCCGGCTCGCAATTCCTGCACGCGCATGACGCGGCCCGTTTCGAAGCATTCATCGCAGACCTCGTGCAGGCTGCAGAACAGGGTGCCTATACGCAACTCGATTTTCGTCGCGACGGAAACCTGTCGAATCCTGCCCATAATCAATCGACATTGCTGCTTAACGTCGCCTATTTTGTCAGTATCGTCGATCATTTCGACCTGTGGAAACCGGGTCAGCGCGAGACGATGATCGCCTGGGGCGATATCCTGCGGCGCCAGTCACGGCGCACGCGTGGCCCGGGGCGCGGCCAGATCGATCCTTCGGTCCGCTGGCCCGATACGGTCGCCATGCAGGCCGCGGCCAACATCACCTGGGGCATCATCACTCATAAAATCTCTGACATCGAAGCCGGTATCGACGACATCCTTTCGATGCTGCGGCGGATGCATCCCGACGGGCCCGTCCGCGCATTTATCCGTGGGCCCTGGACCAATGCCTGGATGCCGGACAAGAACCTCTACCTGCAGGACCATCTGATCGGATTCATGGTCCTCGCCGCGCATGCGGCGCACTATGCAGGCCGCGATTTCTTCGAAGAGCGCTTCAACGGGACCAATCTGCATGAGTCCATTGCCTGGCATCTCGACGCAATCGAGGACCCGCAGGGTTTTGGCGGCCTGTCCGCGAAGCAGGACATGCATTTCTTTCGTGGCAGCGGAGGCTTTGCCTATTGGGGCTGGGTCGAGCCTTATATCGCGCTGTTTCCCGATTCAGACAATGCCGAGCGGATGCGGGAGATGAGCCGGCGGGCGCTCGGCTTCCGCACACATTATCGGGGTGCCGCAGGCAATACCTCGTGCCTGTTTCGCGGTTTCGAGCCGCCATCGCGCGCACTCAACTGATATGCGGCGTGAGGCTGGCCATCTTGTGGATCAGCGCCAGACGGTTGCGCGCACCGGTCTTGGCGAGCATGGCCGCGAGCTGGTTCTTGACTGTCGCGGGCGCCGTGCCGCGTCGCTCGGCGATTTCCTCTACGGTATGCCCGCGCGGGACAAGACGGGCGATCTCCTTCTCCGCGCCGGTCAGTGCATAGGCTCTGGCAAAGCGTTCAGCGTCGAAGAGCGGCGCGTTATGGGGATCGATGACGCTGATCAGCGCACCGTTCAGGCCTCTGTCGATTTCGCAATCGGCATCGTTGAGCGGAGCGATATCGAGGATGAAGGCCGGGGCGCCGGAGAGGCGCGGCACCGCAATGGTCTGGCGGGCAGCCTCGCTCTCGCCGCTCGCCGTCTCACAGGCGCGTGCGATTGCCGCATTGATGCGCAGAGCCAGATCCGGGTCGCGACAGGCAATGCGGCCGTCGCGGGTCAGCGAGAGCCCGTCATCCGAGCCGGTGATGCGCGTGAGCTCGCGGTTGCAGACGATGATCCGCCCGTCAGGCAGGCCGACGCCCATTCCGGTGCCCACCCGATCGAGCGCAGTGAGCGCCGCATTGTAACGCGCGCGCAGTTGCATGAAGGTCCGGCTCAGTTCCGCAGCACGCGCGAGATGGACGGCGTGGCGGCCCAGTGCGTCGAAGGCCGCTTCCGGCAATTCCGTCACAGCCGGGTCGAAACCGATGGTCATGCCTTCGAACCAGACCGGATTGTCGTTCAGGCGCAAACCGATACGCCGGTCGATGCCGACGGATTCCCGCAGGACGATACAATCCGGTCGGGTATCGAGCACCTCGCGTGAGATGCCGACATCGGTATCGGGGAAGGGGTGATTGATCGGCTGCCTGGCAAAGGCCGCCCAATCCGGCGCCTCATGTCCGCGCAGATTGGCGACGTAATCCAGACCCTCGGGCCGGCTCACGAACTCCCGATAGGCCCGGCTCAGCGCAGTAATCTCATAAGGGTATCCGGTCTCGGCTCTGACCAGCAAAGCGCTACCCTGAGCGCCCGCACTGTCGACGATCTGATCGAGCACGACCTGCCATCGCAGCGGGTCGATGGCGGCTTCGTATATCGTCTCGATCAACCGTAATCGGCCCGATTCCTCCGCCATGTCATGCTCCCCGGTCCCTTCTGCATGCCCTTCGGGCAGGCTCACATTTAGTCAATTCCTGTTCATGACTGTCAAGTTTACTGTCGCCGTCAGCTAGAACGGTTGCATGCAAGCGGTTTTCCGATAGCGATTGCCAAAATATGGTACGGCTTCGGCGCGGCCCGTAAGGAAGCGCAGTTATCTACCCGCTAGTATGGAGGCGCAGGCATGGACACGCCAGGCAGCGACACAGCGCCGATTACGGACGCGGATGGGAAAATCTCCGCCCTGCGGGCGCTGCTCGAGGACGTGCATGCAAGGCTCGCCCCCGATTTCGGCTTCCGGCTCTGGGACGGCTCGCGGGTACCGGCAGATTGGCCGGATGACGGGCTCGCCATCACCATCGCCGATCCCGGCGTCGTGGCGAAACTGGTGCGCCGCCCGCGCCTCGACACGCTGATCAAGCTGCATGTGGACGGGCGGCTCGATCTCGCCGGCGGCTCCTTCTTCGACCTCGTCGCCGCGCGCCCGACCGGCAAGCCGGGGCGACTCTTGCGCGGCATCTCAAAACGCCGCGTCCTCGCCGTCATCCGGCATTTCTTCTTCGTGCCGCAGGGCCCCGCCAGCGTGCTCGATCCGGTCAAGGGCGACGCGATCGCCCGCGACGGCAGCGAGGCGACCAATCGCAGCAATGTCGCCTATCACTATGATGTTTCGAATGATTTCTACGCGCTCTTCCTCGATCCGGAGATGGTCTATACCTGTGCCTATTTCGCCGAGGATCATATGGATCTGGAGCGGGCGCAATGCGACAAGCTCGACATGATCTGCCGCAAGCTGCGGCTGCAACCCGGCGAGCGCTTCCTCGATATCGGCTCGGGCTGGGGCGCGCTGGTCTGCCACGCGGCGGAGCATTACGGCGTCGAGGCGCATGGCGTGACGCTGAGTTCCGAGCAACTGGCGCTGGCCCGCGAGAAGGCGCAGAAATGCGGCATCGCCGATCGCGTGACCTTCCATTTCCAGGATTATCGGGCGATGGAGGGCAGTTTCGACAAGATCGCCTCGATCGGCATGTTCGAACAGGTCGGCATCCGCAATCACGGCGATTACTTCGCCACGATGAACCGGCTGCTGCGGCCCGGCGGGCTCTACCTGCACCATTGCATCGCAAGGCGTGCCAAGCGTTCGGACAAGCGCTTCCTGAAGATGAGCCCGGAATACCGCGCACTGGTGCGCTACATCTTCCCCGGCGGCGAGCTCGATCATCTGGGCATGTCGATCTCCAACCTCGAACGCGCGGGTTTCGAGATCCACGATGTCGAGGGCTGGCGCGAACATTATCGCCGCACGACTTATCTGTGGTGGGAACGCCTCGCCGCGCGGCGGGAGGAAGCGGAAAAGCTGGTCGGGCCGGAAAAGCTGCGGATGTGGCTGCTCTATCTGGCCGGCTGCTCCCTCGCCTTCGCCCGGGGCGGCGCCTATGTCAATCAGACGCTGACCTCGAAACGCATCAAGGGCGATCGCGGCCATGCGCCCCTGCCGGTGCCGTTGTCGCGCGTGGATCTCTATCGCTGATGACGGAACCCGTCCGGCATGGCACGACACGGGCTGCGACGCCGTACCACCCGCCATCCGTGATCATCGCGATAGCCATGCGCCGCCCGAACGCTTACCCAAGGTCACATCCCCGTCCCGAACCGTGATGAGCCATGCGCAAGACAATTCTTTACGGCTTCGCCCTCCTCGCCGCTCTGGCAGCCGGGCTCGCCATCGTCCTGATCGAGACCCGCCCCGCACCGGCGCATCTGAGCCTGGAGGCGCGCAGCGGTGAAGCGCTCGCGCAGGAGGAGGATACGCTCGTCGTTGATATCAGGCGCCCCGAGGAATGGGTCCAGACCGGCGTCGTCGCGGGCGCCGTGCTCGTGACCTACACCGATGCCAAGAGCTTCATCGCACGCATCGAGCCTTTGCTCGCACCCGGCCAGGAACTGGCCCTGATCTGCCGCTCGGGCAACCGCAGCTCCCTGGCTGCACGTGAGATCGCGCAGCGGATCGACAATCCCGTGGTCGATATTGCCGGCGGCATGCTGCGCGTCGTGGCAGAGGGCTATTCCCCGCTGCCACCACGCCGTGAACAGGGCTGCATGATCTGTTGAGCCGCGCTTACGCCTGCGGGCCTCCGGTCGCTGCCATGCGCACGATCCGCGCCACTTCCGCCAGTTGATCGGAAAGCGGCGTCGTGCGGCGCCAGATCATGCCGATCCGGCGCGTTGGCGCCGGCGTATCGAAGCGGGCAACGGAAACCGGCGCGGAGCGGGTCTCGATCGCGACCGCCATTTGCGGGATCAGCGTGACGCCGATGCCGGCGCCGACCATCTGCACGAGCGTCGAGAGCGCCGAGCCCTCCATCAGATCGCGCGGCACGGCGCCCGACCCTGCGCAGAACGAGAGCGCCTGCTCGCGAAAGCAGTGCCCCTCCTCCAGGAGCAGGAGCCGCATCTCGCGCAGGCTCTCGACATTGGGCACCGGTTTGCCCGCCTCCGCCTCCCGGCGCACCAGCACGAATTCCTCCGCAAAGAGCGGCTCCTCGTGCAGCGACGGTTCAGAGACCGGCAGGGCGACGATCGCGGTGTCGAGCCGCCCCTCGATCAGATCTTCGACCAGCTTGTGGGTCACCGCCTCGCGCGGGCGCAGGTCGAGCAAGGGAAAGCGCGCCGCGAGCCGGGTGATGATCTGCGGCAGGAGATAGGGCGCGATGGTCGGGATCACGCCGAGGCGCAGCCGCCCCGTCAGCGGGCTGTAGGAGGCGCGGGCGAGATCGCCGAGTTCGTCGACCCCACGCAGGATATCGCGGGCGCGCATGACCAGCGCCTCGCCCAGCCCGGTGAGCCGGATCTGGCGCGCCCCGCGCTCGATCAGCTGCGCGCCGAGCAGTTCCTCGAGTTCCTTCATCTGCAGCGAGAGCGCCGGCTGCGAGATGGCGCAAGCCTCCGCCGCGCGACCGAAATGCCCGTGTCGGGCCAGCGCATCGAAATAGCGCAGATGCTTGAGGGTAATCGCATTCATAAGCTCAACCTATCGTGTCGATAAGAAAATGCAAATTCTTTTTATGATACAGGCGTGTTAGGAACCTTTCGAAACAGGTCGCAGAACGTTTCCCCCGGACGATGTCGCGATCTGCACAGTCTCGCCGCGAATCCGTGCGATCAAGCGCGGTCGCGCCGGAACCAGCTGAGGAGGAAGACAGATGGATGGTATCGACAAGCCGACGAGCGGCAAATGCCCGGTCATGCACGGGGCCCTGACCTCGACCAGCACCACGGTGATGGATTGGTGGCCCAACGCGCTCAATCTCGACATCCTGCACCAGCACGACACCAAGACGAACCCGCTGAAGGGTTTCAACTATCGTGAAGAGGTCAGGAAGCTCGACGTCACGGCCCTGAAACAGGACCTCAAGGCGCTGATGACCGACAGCCAGGAATGGTGGCCGGCCGATTGGGGCCATTACGGCGGTCTGATGATCCGGATGGCCTGGCACGCTGCCGGCTCCTACCGCATCGCCGATGGACGCGGCGGCGGCGGCACCGGCAACCAGCGCTTTGCGCCGCTCAATTCCTGGCCCGACAACGTCAATCTCGACAAGGCGCGCCGCCTGCTCTGGCCGGTCAAGAAGAAATACGGCAACAGGATCTCCTGGGCGGATCTGATGATCCTCGCCGGCAATGTCGCCTATGAATCGATGGGCCTGAAGACCTACGGCTTCGCCTTCGGGCGTGAGGATATCTGGCATCCCGAGAAGGACATCTACTGGGGTTCGGAGAAGGAATGGCTCGGCGCCGCCCGCTACAAGGGCGAGGGCGAGGACCGCGCCAGCCTGGAGAACCCGCTGGCCGCCGTGCAGATGGGCCTGATCTACGTCAATCCGGAAGGCGTGGGCGGCAATCCCGATCCGCTGCGCACCGCCAAGGACGTGCGCGAGACCTTCGCGCGCATGGCCATGAACGACGAGGAGACCGTTGCGCTGACCGCCGGTGGCCACACTGTCGGCAAGACTCACGGCAATGGTGATGCCGCCGATCTGGGCCCGGATCCGGAAGCTGCGGACGTGTCCGAACAGGGGCTGGGCTGGAACAACCACAAGAGCCGGGGAATCGGCCGCGATACCGTGACCAGCGGCATCGAAGGTGCCTGGACCACCCATCCCACCAAATGGGACAACGGCTATTTCTACCTGCTGCTCAACTACGATTGGGAGCTGAAGAAGTCGCCGGCTGGCGCCTGGCAGTGGGAGCCGATCGATATCAAGGAAGAAGACAAGCCGGTCGATGTGGAAGATCCCTCGATCCGTCTCAACCCGATCATGACCGATGCGGACATGGCGATGAAGGTGGATCCGGAATATCGCAAGATTTCCGAGCACTTCTACAAGAACCCGGACTACTTCTCCGAGGTCTTCGCCCGCGCCTGGTTCAAGCTGACCCACCGCGATATGGGCCCGAAGGATCGCTATATCGGTCCGGAAGTGCCGGCGGAGGATCTGATCTGGCAGGATCCCGTGCCCAGGGGCGCGAAGGATTACGACGTATCGGCCGTGAAGGCGAAGATCGCCGAGAGCGGTCTGAGCATTTCGCAGATGGTCGCCACTGCCTGGGACAGCGCGCGCACCTTCCGTGGTTCGGATCTGCGCGGCGGCGCCAATGGGGCGCGCATCCGCCTCGCGCCGCAGAAGGACTGGGCCGGTAACGAGCCGGAGCGCCTGCAGCAGGTCATCTCCGTGCTGGAACCGATCGCGAAAGATGCGGGCGCGAGCCTCGCCGACGTGATCGTGCTTGCGGGCAATGTCGGCATCGAGAAGGCGGCGAAGGCTGCCGGCCACGATGTGACGGTGCCCTTCGCACCGGGCCGTGGCGATGCCAGCCAGGAGCAGACGGATGCCGATTCCTTCGAACCGCTGGAGCCCGTCGCGGATGGTTTCCGCAACTGGCTGAAGCAGGATTACGCGGTGAGCCCGGAAGAGCTTCTGCTCGATCGCACCCAGCTGATGGGTCTGACCGCGCAGGAGATGACCTGCCTCGTCGGCGGCATGCGGGCGCTGGGTGCCAATCACGGCGGACCGCGCATGGCGTCTTCACCGAACAGCCCGGTGCGCTGACGACGGATTTCTTCGTCAACCTCACCGACATGGCCTGGAAATGGGTGCCGAAGGGCGACAATCTCTACGAGATCGTCGATCGCAAGACCGGCGCGACCAAGTGGACCGCCACCCGCGTCGATCTCGTCTTCGGCTCCAATTCGGTGTTGCGCGCCTATGCGGAAGTCTATGCCCAGGATGACGGTGAAGAGCGTTTCGTGCACGACTTCATCGCCGCCTGGACCAAGGTGATGAACGCCGACCGCTTCGACATCGCCTGATCGGCGGCTGACGCGGCAAACCGAACCCCTTCCGCTACGGCGGGAGGGGGTTTTTCGTGGGTGGGCATCAAGCCACCCCGAAGGCCATGGCCCAGAGGCCGACCATGGCGACGAAAATCCCCAGTGACGCGATTTCGGCGGCGAGTGCGCAAACGGAACGGAACATGTCGACCTCCCCAAGTTCGATCTATGTTCTATTATGTTCTGATTTACCCGGCTGGAAAAGTTCTTGTTTCGTGCAGTGGCAATCACGGTTAATCAAAGCTTTACACCGACACCACGAAACCATGTCATTGCGTCCGGCAGGATCCGTGTACGAGCTTGCCTGATCTGCCATCCCGATCTTCTATCCTGATCTCTTGCATTGCCGTAAGGGCACCGACGCTTTAGAGCGCATGCCGACCTGACGCGGTCAGGCCGGGCGCTCTCAGTTATTGTTCGACGCATCATTTTTTCCGTCAGCCGGTATCCACCTGACGGAATGATGCTTTAATGCGAGGCAGCGCACCATCATCGCAATCCGACCCGCCACCCTGCCCGCGCGGCACCGATCGAGCATCCGATCATGAACGAGGCCCGAGAATCTGCACAAGAATCTGCCAATAACGCTGCCATCGAAACCGATGCGCTGCAAAAGACCTATGGCGCCACCCGTGCCCTCGACGGCGTGAGCCTGCGGGTTTCGCGTGGCGAGGTATTCGGGCTGCTCGGCCCCAACGGGGCGGGCAAGACCACATTCGTGCGGCTGCTCGCGACGCTGATCCGGCCCACGGGCGGGCGCGCCTTCGTACTCGGGCACGATATCGTCGCGCAGGCGGCGCAGCTGCGTCGGCGCATCGCGCTCACCGGGCAATTCGCCTCCGTCGACGAGGAGTTGACCGGACGCGAGAACCTGCTGCTGCTCGCCCGGCTTCTCGGGCTCACGGGAAGCGAGGCGCGCGGGCGCTGCGACGAATTGCTCGAAGCCTTCGACATCGCCGCTGCCGCGCGCCGTCCCGTCAGCGGTTATTCGGGTGGCATGCGCCGGCGGCTCGACATTGCCGCCTCGATGATCACCCGCCCGGACCTGCTCTTCCTCGACGAGCCCACCACGGGCCTCGATCCGCGTGCGCGCGCCGATGTCTGGGCGATCACGCGTCAGCTGGCGCGCAGCGGCACCACCATCCTGCTCACCACCCAGTATCTCGAAGAGGCCGACCAGCTGGCCGACCGGATCGCGGTGATCGATCATGGACGCGTCATCGCCCAGGGCACGGCAGCGCAGCTCAAGGCCCGCGTGGGAAGCGGCGTCCTGCGCCTGACGCTGCACGACCCGGCCGGGGCCGCGCGCGCGGGCTCCGTCGCGCAGAGCTTCGATCTCGCCGCGCATCGCGCGGATGATCCCCGCATGCTCGCCATTCCCCTGCCCGATGCCGATGCGGCGGTGCCACTGCTCGCAGCTCTGGCTGAACAGAACATCGCGCTCGTCGATTTCGCCTATGGCCAGCCGACGCTCGATGCGGTCTTCTTCGCGCTGACCGGCCATGGTGCCGGGCCGGATCAAGAGGAGACGCCGGCATGAGCGAGCGGCGATCGCGTCTCGACCGGGCGCTCGGTCCGGGCACGCGCAGGCCCGCCGGGCCGCGCCCGCTTGCCGACACGCTGGTCTTCGCCTGGCGCGCCATCCTCAAGATCCGTCATAATCCCGAGCAGGCTTTCGACGTGGTGGTCACGCCGGTGATGTTCACCGTCATGTTCACCTATCTGTTCGGCGGCGCGCTGGTGGGTTCGACCGAGGCCTATCTGCAATTCCTGCTTCCTGGCATCCTGGTGCAGACGGTGATGTTCACCTCGATCTATACCGGCTTCACCCTCAACCAGGACATCAAGCGCGGCGTGTTCGACCGTTTTCGCGCCATGCCGATCTGGCGACCGGCGCCGCTCGCGGGCGCGATTCTGGGCGATGTGCTACGCTATACCGCCTCGGCGCTGCTCGTCTTCGGCGTCGGTTTCGTGATGGGTTACCGGGCCGAGGGCGGGGCGGGCGCCGTCTTCGTGGCGCTGATCCTGCTCAACATCTTCGCGCTCGGAATCGGCTGGATCTTCACCGCCGTGGCGCTGATGGTGCGCACGCCGGGGACGGTGATGACCCTGTCATGGCTCGTGCTGATGCCGGTCACCTTCGGCTCCAACATCTACGTTGCGCCGCAAACCATGCCCGGCTGGCTGCAGACCTTCGTCATGATCAATCCGGTCAGCCACATCACCACCGCCCTGCGTGGCGTGCTCGATGGTGAGCCGGCCCTCGGTGCGATGGCTCTGGCGCTCATCACCCCGCTGGCCGTGACCGCATTGTTTGCGCCGCTCTCGATGTGGCTCTATGCGCGCGAGCGGGGCTGAGCCGGGATCGCATGCGGTTGCCGCGGCTGCCTCTCCCGGGCGCGTCTGGGAACTCTGGCAAACCGGAAGCCGCTTTTGTGACGGGTAGCAGGACCTGACGGATCTGGCTTCCCGATGATAGCCTTTGCTTTGAAGCCTGGAAAACAAGCGATCGGGGCGGGAGGCAAGCATGCCGGCACAAATCGATATCGGACCCGTCGACCCCCGCCTGCGTGATCTGCTCGCACCGGGCGGCGTCATGCGCGCGGGCACCAATCTCTCGAATTTCCTGCTCGTGACCGGCAAGAGCGATGCCGGCGAACCGGTCGGCGTCTCGCCGGATATGGCGCGCTGCTTCGCCGATTGCCTCGGCGTCGCGGTGGCTTACGTGACCTATCCTTCACCGGGCCCGCTGGCGGATGCGGCAGCGAATGACGCCTGGGATATCGGGCTGATCGGCGCCGAGCCGCAACGCGCGCGCATGATCGCCTTCACGCCCCCCTATGTGGAGATCGAAGCGAGCTATCTCGTGCGCGACGAAGCGCCCTTCGAAACGCCACAGGCGATCGATGCACCGGGCAGGCGCATCGCAGTCACCGGGCGCACCGCCTATGCCTTGTGGCTGGAGAATAATCTACGCCATGCCGAACTCGTCTATGCCGGGGATTTCGACGATGCGCTCACGCTCTTCCGGGATGCGGGACTCGACGCGCTGGCGGGCCTGCGCTCGCGGCTCGTGACCGATGCGCGCGCCATGCCGGGAACGCGGATCCTGCCGGGGCGCTTCATGGCGGTACAGCAGGCGATCGGGGTGCCGATCGCCAGAGCCGAGGCGCTGCCGCTGGTCGCGCGTTTCGTCAAAGCCGCGCGCGATGGCGGCCTCGTCGCGGCGCTGATCGAAAAACACGGCGTGCACGATCTGCGCGTCGCCGAACCCGACTGAGCGGCCCCAGGCAAAGGAGAAGACGGATGCGTATCGCGATCATCGGCACAGGCGCCATGGGCTCGGTCTATGCCGGGCTGCTCGGCGATGCCGGGCTCGACATCGTCGCCATCGACACATGGCAAGCGCATATCGACGCGATCCGCCGCGACGGTTTGCGGGTTTCCGGGGCGAGCGGCGAGCGCGTGGCGCGGATTTCGGCCACAACCGATGCCCGCAAGGCGGGCCCGGCGGATCTCGTCATCATCGCCACCAAGGCCGACGGTGTCGAAGCCGCAGCCCGGGCCGCGCGGGAGATCCTCACCGGGGACGGCGTCGTGCTGACGATCCAGAACGGGCTCGGTTCCGCCGAAAAGGTCGCGGCGATCATCGGCGAGGAGCGGACCATGATCGGCGTGGTCGGCGGCTTCGGCGCCTCGATCCCCCAGCCGGGCCATGTCCACCATAACGGCTGGGAATTCGTGCGGCTCGGCGAGTATCGCGGCGGTACCAGTGCGCGGCTGGAGGCGATCGCCGATATCTGGCGCAAGGGCGGTTTCAAGGTGGCGCTCTTCGCGGATATCCATCAGCTCGTCTGGGAGAAATTCATCTGCAACGTCGCCTTCAGCGGCACCTGCACGCTCACCGGCCTCACCATTGGCGAAGTGCTCGCCGATGCGGATGCCTTCTCCGTCGCCGCCGCCTGCGCGCGCGAGGCATATGCGGTGGCGCGCGCGAAGGGAATCGCCGTCGATATCGATGATCCCGTCGCCTATGTGCGCGCCTTCGGCGAGAAGATCCCCGGCGCGCGGCCTTCGATGCTGCTCGATCACATGGCCGGCAAACGCTGCGAGATCGACGTGATCAACGGCGCCGTGCCCCGTATCGGGGCCGAAATCGGGGTGCCCGCACCGGTCAATACCACGCTGGCGGCGCTGATCCGGGCGCGCGAGCGCGCTTTCGACAACTGAGCGGGATCGAGGAAGGGGGAGGCGGCATGGACACGCGGCAGCAGGATGGCGACACGTTCGACTACGTGATCGTGGGTGCGGGCGCTGCCGGCTGCCTGCTGGCGCGGCGCCTTTCCGAGGACGGGCGTTACACGATCTGCCTCGTCGAAGCGGGCCCGCCCGACCGCAATATCAACCTGCATGTGCCCGGCGGCTTCATCAAGGCGGTGACCAATCCGAAATATGCCTGGCAATTCGCCACCGAACCGGGCGAAGGCACGGCCGGGCGGCGTATCACCATACCGCAGGGGCGCACGCTCGGCGGATCGACCGCGATCAACGGCTTCAACTACAACCGGGGCCAGCCCGCCGATTACGACAGCTGGGCGCAGCAGGGCAATCGCGGCTGGGGTTATGACGATGTGTTGCCGTATTTCCGGCGCACGGAGCAGCGGATCGGCGCGCATGAGCCGCATTATCGCGGAGCCGAGGGCGGGCTCCCGATCAGCGATTGCGACTGGCGGCATCCGCTTTGCGAGGCCTTCATCGAGGCCGCTGTCGATGCCGGACTGCCGAAGAACCCGGATTATAACGGCGAAACGCAGAAGGGCGTGGGTTACTTCCAGCGGTGGATCGACAAGGGCTGGCGCGTCAGCGCCGCGACGGCCTTCCTGCGCCCGGCGCTGCGCTCCGGGCGCGTCGATCTGCGCTGCAACGCCCATACCACGACGATCACCTTCGAGGGACGGCGCGCAACCGGGATCCGCTATGTGCAGGAGCGCGGCGGAGCCGTGCGGGAATTGCGCGCAAGGCGCGAAGTGATCCTCACCTGCGGCGGGGCGAATTCACCCAAGCTGCTGCAGCTTTCCGGCATCGGCCCCGCCAGCCTCCTCGCCGATCTCGGCATCACGCCCGTCCATGCCCTCGAAGGTGTGGGCGCGAACCTGCGCGATCACTACATGGTCCGTCTGGTGGCACGCGCCAAAGGCGTCGAGACGATCAACGACATGGCGCGCGGCGTGAAGCTGTGGCGCGAGATCGCGAAATGGGCGATCGGACGCCCCAGCATTCTCGCGATCAGCCCGTCTGTCGCCTATGGTTTCGCCAATGCGCGCGATCTTTCACTGGAGCCCGATATCCAGCTCAATTTCACCCCCGGCAGCTACATGAAGAGCGTCACCGGGGTGCTCGACAATTTCCCCGGCATGACGCTCGGCGCCTATCAGCTGCGCCCGGAAAGCAGCGGTTACGTGCACGCGCGCTCGCCCGATCCGTTCGACAATCCGGTGATCCAGCCCAATTATCTGATGCATGCCGAGGACCGGGCCGTGACGGTGGCCGGTATCAGGCTGGTGCGCCGGTTGCTGGAATCGCCGGCTTTCGCGCCATACCGCGACGGGGAGGTGTCACCCGGCGAGGAGGTGCAAAGCGACGACGAGTTGCTCGCCTTCGCGCGCGAGAACGGCAGCACCGCCTATCACCTGATCGGCGCCTGCCGGATGGGACCCGCCCATGATGCCTCAGCTGTCGTCGATGACAATTTGCGGGTCTATGGCATCGAAGGCCTGCGCGTGGCGGATTCCGCGATCATGCCGACCATGCCGTCGGCCAATACCTGCGCGGCCACCTACATGATCGCCGAGAAGGCGGCTGATCTGATCCTGGGCCGGCAGGTGCCCGGTAATGCCGCCTTGGCGCGCGCGGGCTGACCGGGACGCACAGGCGGCTTTTCGTCGATATGTGGCACTGGCCGTGCAAAAAATTAACATTGCAATGCGATATCGCTCCGATCCCGTATCGGCATTTTCCCGCCTGAACGCCATCGAAGGACCGACCATGACATTCGAACCCATCATGATCTTCGCTCTGACCATCGTTGTCGTGGCGATCCTTGTGCTTTACGCCGGCATCAAGACCGTGCCGCAGGGCGAGGAATGGACCGTGGAACGCTTCGGGCGCTACACCCGCACCCTGCAATCGGGCCTGTGCCTGATCGTGCCCTTCATCGACCGGATCGGGCGCCGCCTGAGCGTCATGGAGCAGGTGCTCGACGTGCCGGCACAGACCGTGATCACCAAGGACAACGCCGCCGTGATCGCCGATGGCGTGGTCTTCTTCCGGGTGCAGGATACCGCCCGCGCGGCCTATCAGGTGCAGAACCTGCAAGATGCCATCGTCAATCTCACCACCACCAACCTGCGTTCGGTGATCGGCTCCATGGATCTCGACGACACGCTGTCGAAACGCGCGGAGATCAACGAGATCCTGATGGCGATCATCGACGAGGCCACCAATCCCTGGGGCGTCAAGATCATGCGCATCGAGATTCGCGATCTGCGCATGTCGGAAGATCTCCAGGCCGCGATGAATCTGCAGATGACCGCCGAACGCCGCCGCCGCGCCTCGGTCACGGAGGCCAATGGCCTGCGCGAAGCGGAGATCCTCAAGGCCCAGGGCGAGCGCGAGGCCGAAATCCTGCGCGCCCAGGGGCTGCGTGAAGCCGCCTTCCTCGAGGCTGAAGCCCGTGAACGTGCGGCGGAAGCCGATGCCAAGGCGACACAGGTGGTCTCCAAGGCCATCGCCGAGGGCGACATCCAGGCGGTGCAGTTCTTCCTCGGCCAGAAATACGTCGAGGCGCTCGGCCAGATCGGCGCCGCCGAGAATTCCAAACTGGTGCTGATGCCGCTGGAAGCCGGCGGCGTGACCGGCGCCGTGGCCGGGATCGGCGAATTGCTCAAGACTGTCGGCAATCCGTCGCAATCGTGAGCGTATGAAGGCTGTGCCCCGGCGTGAACGAATCGCCGGGGCCCGAGACGAGGATGACCGAGCGCCATGGAAACGCTGTTCGATTCGCCCTGGATCTGGATCATTGCCGGCGCGCTGATCGCCGGTCTCGAGATTCTGGTACCGGGGGTATTCCTGCTCTGGATCGGATTCGGCGCGCTCGCCGTCGGTCTCATCCTGACCCTCGCGCCCGATCTGCCGCTGGCCTGGCAGATGCTGATCTTCGCCGTGGCGATGCTCTCCTCGCTCGGCCTCGGCTTCGCACTCCAGCGCCGCAGCAAGGGCGGCGGCGCGCCGATGCTCAACCAGGACCTGCAAGCCATGATCGGGCGCCGCTACGTGGCGCTCGCCGATTTCGAAGCCGGACGCGGGCGCATCCGCGTCGCCGATACCAGCTTCGCCGTGGTCAGCGACGACCCGGTCAAGGAGGGCGAGATCGTCGAGGTCACCGCCATAGACGGTGCAAGGCCCCGCGTCAGCCGTGTGGCGGGGTGAGGCAAACGTCAGCGCGGATAGCTCCCTTCCATCCGCCCTGCCGCAAGTCCATTATGCACCAGCCACGCGGCGTGATCATTTATTCTAGATTATTCTAAAGCAGGGCATTGGGCTTAATACTGAAATTTTGTAGTTTTACACTGCATTCGTTTATAAATGTATATTAATAGATAAATTATCTACAATTGATCTCAATATTTGTGCGGCTAAAAAATGCGCACATGAACAAAATTTGGCCTTGCTGATCTCACTACTTGGAGTAATGTAGGTTCGAGCACGGCAACCATAGGAATTAATGATATGGTACTGGAAGCAGATGTGTTTGACGGGAATTGCCAACTGAAATCCTCGCGCGTTGATGCTGCGAGATTGCTCGAAAACGAAAAGCTGAAAATTGCACCCGCGCCTAGCTTTTTCGGTGCTACAGATTTTTCTGTTGATGCAATACACACGTTAGGGCCGGAGAATACGAGCAGTCATATTGCTACTCAGGCATTATTGCATAATATATGCGAAGATATTGAGATAAAACTGTATCCACAATTCGAAATGATACTTGACTCGATTGCCAGTCTCAAATCTGGAGGCCCTGGTGCTCACCTTGCCTTAGTGCCTAGTGCCTAGTGCATATGCAGGGATTGATCGTTTTTTCATGAGCCAGCATACGCGTCTGGTCGGGTGTTTTTGCTTCGATACTCCACCCTATCACCTTGCTTGGTCAGCTTCGCAAATCGACCCGCTATCGCCAAATGCTACGATTCGTGTGGCCACGCACCCTGCGCCGATTACTCTGCTGCCGCAACTGGTTCCCGCGGGCGTCCGCTACGAGATTTCTTCCTGCCCATCCACGGTAGCCGCGGCCAATGCCGCTCTCGTGGGCGAAGCAGATGTTGCATTGTGCAATCTGGAAACGATCCATGCACAGCATATGGCTCACCACCCAAAAGGTATAGCGATTGCGATGACATGGAACCTCTTTTTGCTTGGCGATGACGAGGCGTCGTCCAATGAAAGATCACCCGAAGCGGATGCGGTCGCATGAACCATTCCTACTTTCCAAAGCCTGAGCGCATTAAGCTTTTCGGAGGTATCGAGGCTGATGTCTTTGAGCTCGGTGACGATGCGCGAACGATAGTAATGATTTCGCGAATGCCTCCAGGGGCTGAAGCCCCGCCTCATGAGCATGCCGAGCACCAGATCGGGATGTGCCTTTCTGGTGTCTACCGCATGCGCGTTGGTGATGAGCAGCGTGAGCTCGAGGCACTAAAGGGCGCATACTGGGTGCCGGGCGGCGAAACTCACGGGGCAATGAATATCGGAAGCACCACGGCCATTACCCTCGATATCAAGCGATTCCCTAGGCCGGAGCAGGAAGGGCAATCAACTCCATGTGCGCCAGAGGTGCGATTTCTCGACATGACTCCCGCGCGAAATATCAAGGGTGGATTGAATCTCAACTTTTTCGTCGGCCCTTGGTTCGAGATCATGCTCTCCGTGTTGGAGCCAGATGCGCTCATGCCGCGCCATGCGCATCGTGGTGTACAGATCGGGATCGGTCTCGAAGGCGAGTATCGCATGGACGTCGGAGACGAAACACAACGATTTTCGGAAAATTGTGTTTATTTCGCTCCCGATCAAATTCCACATATGGGGCACAACGATACAGATAGACCTGCAACGTCGTTGAATATTTTTATTCCACCGCGATGGAACCTGCTGCCAAAACGTTTGCGAAAAACAATAGATGAGGCACCTGATGCAATTCGGTGAAAACGCAGTCGTAATCGTGACTGGCGCAGGATCTGGGATAGGCAAAGAGACGGCAATATCTTTCGCTTTATCCGGATCAAATGTTGTAATAGTAGATATAAATGAAGAATCTGCTTATGCACTAGCTTCTTCGCTATGCGATGGCGGGGCAAATGCTATTGCGATTAGGACTGACGTATCAAAAGAAGCTGATGTGACTGATTTGTTCGAAAGAGTAGATAGGGTTTACGGTCCGCCCACACATCTTGTAAATAATGCGGGGATCGAAAGAACAGGCAAAATGTACGACCTGTCGGTCGAGGATTATGAAAAATTATTTTCCGTAAATACGCATAGTGTATTTCTTTGTAGCAGGGCCGCTGCGCAGCGAATGATCCCTATGCGACGGGGGGCAATAGTAAATTTAGCATCGGTTGCTTCGTTCAAAACTTGGCCGGGAGGCGGGGCTTACAGTGCTAGCAAAGCCGCTGTGCTGGCACTTACAAAGGCATTTGCGGCAGATCTCGCGCCTTTCGGAATCAGAGTGAATTCCGTCGCACCCGCCATCGTAGATACGTCCATGACTGAGCGGTCGCTCGACAAGGAGAGCGATCGCGCTGCCGGGCGGGCGCGGCGGGAGGCTCTGCATCCGCTCGGCCGGCTCGCACGACCGCAGGAAATTGCGAATGCAATCCTTTTTTTGGCCGCAGAGGAAAGCGGCTTCACCACCGGGGCCTGCCTGACCGTCGATGGCGGACTTCTGGCTTGATCCGGCACCATGGAATCCGGGGAGCGCATATGGAAACTACGATTGGAGCGCGTGCAGCGAACGGGGGTGTCTACACGCGGATGGTTCTGGTTCAGGTCTTCTGGGCCGGGACCTTCGTCGCGAGTGAAATCGCACTGCATGATCAGCCGCCCGCCCTTACCGCCGTCGTGCGGTTCATCCTGACGACGGCTATCTACATGGCCATGTGCGTCATGTTGCGGGATCTGCATGCAGCACCTTTAAGCTCTCGCCTGACGGAGATCGGGCGTGGCGCCTGGCTGGCGCTTGCGGCAATGGGGTTCTTCGGTGTCGCGCTCTACACGCTGCTCCTGCATCTCGGGCTTGCCGCTTCGACGGCGGCATATGCCGCATTGCTCATCCCCACGACGCAACCGATCTTCACCGCGATACTGGGTCGCCTCGCATTTCGTGACGCGATCACCTCGGCGCTCGTTGTCGGCCTCGCACTCGGTCTGCTCGGGGCGGGCCTCGTTATTTTTGGCGGCTTGTCGCTGCGCGACGACACGGTTCTGACCGGCAATCTCGTCATCGTCGCTGCTGCTTTGTCGTTCTCGTGCTATTCAATTGCCGCCAAATTCGCACCTTCATCACTCAGCGCGACGGAGAATACGACGATCTCCTTCGTATTCGGCACGGTTTTTCTTCTTCCCATGCCTGTTCTGATGGGTGAGGCGATTGCACTGGGCGATGCAACCGCGTCATTCTGGCTCTCGATCGCATATCTCGTCGTGTTTGCGACCGTGCTGCCGTATCTTTGGTGGAACGATGCCGTAAGGCGCATCGGCTCTGCGCGTACCGGTATCTTCACGTTCCTGATGCCGCCACTCGCCGTTATCCTGGCCGCAATCATGCTCGGCCATACACCGACCCCGCAACAAATTCTCGGAGGGGCCCTGGCCCTGTGCGGTGTCGCTCTGGCCACTTTCGGATGGCCCGGACGGGCACGAAACCCATGAGGCCGGAGCTTGCCGGTCGCACGGCTCTGATCACGGGAGCCTCAGGCGGGCTCGGGCGTGCCTGCGCCGAGGCGCTGGCGCTTCGTGGCGCAGCGCTCGTGATCAACGGGCGGAACGCAAAGGCTTTGGCGGAAGCGGCGGAGGCGCTGGCGGGTTACGGTGTTGCCGTGACGCCGGTCGCGGGCGATGTCGGCGAACCTGCCGTTCGCGCGCGGCTCGCATCCGGTGCGATCGACATCCTCGTCGCCAATGCCGGCGGGCCGCCCCCCGCCGCTTTTGCGGAGCTCGATCCGGATGCATTCCGCGTCGCTTTCGAAACCAATGCAATCGCCATGCTGGATCTGGCTCGCGCATGCCTTCCAGATATGCGGGCACGCGGTTTCGGAAGGATCGTCACGATCCTGTCGAGTGCCGCGATCAGGCCCATGCCGGGGCTGGACGCATCCGCCGGGGCGCGCGCTGCCGTGATCGCTGCATTACGGGGACCAGCACGCGAGGCGGCCCGAGACGGGGTCACCATCAACCACATCCTCCCCGGCCCCATCGCGACCGGACGCACGGAGGAGTACCTCGCCTCACGGGAGGCGGAGGCAGGCGGCGCCGCGGCGGCGCGCGCTGCGCTCGTTGAGGACCTGCCTGCGGCGCGACTGGGGAAGCCGGAAGAAGTCGGCGCCCTTTGCGGTTACCTTGCTTCGCCGCTTGCCGGATTCGTCACCGGTCAAAGCGTATGCATTGACGGCGGACGCTCGATCTGATGATCCCATGCTCTCCCCGCATACGCCCCCGGCCCATCCGGTCATCGCTTCGATGAACGTCCTGCGGGCTTGGCCTGCGGGCGGGGGGCGGTCACGATGGGGCGTTTGAAGGGGATCATCCATGGCTCATCTGCTCGGCTCCGCGCTTGCCTTGCGCGACGTCACCATGAAGAACCGCATCGCGATCTCGCCGATGTGCCAGTATTCCGCCATCGACGGCATGGTGGGGGATTATCACCTCGCCCATCTCGGTCGCTTCGCCCTCGGCGGGGCCGGGCTCGTCATGGTCGAGGCCACGGCCGTGACGGCGCAGGGGCGGATCACGCATGGCTGCCCGGGCCTGTGGGAGGATGCGCAGATCGCGCCGATGGCGCGGATCGCCGCTTTCATTCGCGCACAAGGCTCCGTTCCCGCGATCCAGCTCGGCCATGCCGGGCGCAAGGCCAGCATGCAGCGCCCGTGGTACGGCAACGGCGCGCTCACCGAGAAAGATTTCGCCCGCGGCGATCACCCCTGGGAGATCATCGCAGCGAGCGCCATCCCCATGGATGAGGGTTGGCTGACGCCGCGCGCCATGGAACGGGCGGATATGGATGCGCTGGTCATGGCCTGGTGCGAAGCGGCGCAGCGGGCGCGCGAGGCGGGTTTCGACGTGATCGAGCTTCATGCCGCCCACGGCTATCTGCTGCATTCCTTCCTCTCGCCGCTCACGAATCGCCGCAATGACGCTTATGGCGGCGATCTCGCCGGGCGGGCGCGTTTCCCGCTCGCGGTGGCGCGCGCCCTGCGCGAAACCTGGCCTGCGCATCTGCCGCTGTTCACGCGGCTGTCCTGCGTCGACGGGATCGAGGGCGGTCTGGAGATCGCCGATACGATCTGGCTGGCGCAGCAATTGAAGGCGATCGGCATCGACGTGATCGACTGCTCCTCCGGCGGGCTTGCGGGTTCCGCCACCGCCGCGCGGGTCAGGCGCGGACCGGGCTTCCAGGTGCCCTTCGCCGAGGCTGTCCGCCGCGAGGCGGAGATCGCGACCATGGCGGTGGGGCTGATCACCGAGGCGGCCCAGGCCGAGGCGATCCTCGAAGCCGGCCAGGCGGATATCATCGCCATCGGGCGTGAGGCCCTGGTCAATCCCAACTGGCCGCTTCAGGCGCTCTCGGAACTCGACGCCATGGCGCCGGAGAGCTTTCGCGCCTGGCCCGAGCAATCAGGCTGGTGGCTGGAGCGGCGGCGGCGGGCCATGATCGAGAGCGCGCAGTAACGCGCTCTCTTTTCAGTCGCCTGATTACTTGCCCGCATCCTTCTTCAGCCAGCGGAACAATTCATCGACCCGCGCGGCCTTCAGCGCATCGCCGTCGCGGTTCGACCAATCGTAGATGCCCTGCTTGTTGGCAAAGCCCCGCGCACCGCTCTCGACCAGCTGCGTGACCTCGGGAGCCGGTTTCGGTGACGCGTCGAGATGCGGCAGCAGCGAGACCGCGAAGGCGTGCAGCGTATCGAGCCCGCCGAGCTCCGCCGATTCGATCGGTCCGGTCACGCCGAGCCGCCGCCCGAGCGTCTGGCGCACCACCGTATCGATCGCCTCAGCCGAAGCGATACCCTCCGCCCACATCGCCCAGGCTTCGCGCAGGATGGCGAACTGGATGCGGTTGCCGATCATGCCCGGCGTCTCGCGCTGCATCAGCACCGGCTCCTTGCCGGCCTCACGCAACAAAGCCATCGTGCGCGCGGTCGCCGCTTCCGCCGTGACCGGCGAGGGGCAGACCTCGACCACCGGGATCAAGGTCGCGGGGAACCAGAAATGCGCAGCCAGCACGCGTTCGGGGCGCTTGACCTTCGCGGTGAGCGCCGAGGCCGGCTGGCCGCTGGATGAAGCGAGGACGACATCATCAGCACAGACGTCATCCAGTTTCGCAAAAAGCTCCGTCTTGATCGCGAGATCCTCGGTCACGGCCTCCATCACGAAATCGCATGATGCCGCATGACCCGGATCGGCCGAAGAGGAGACGCGCCGATGGGATTCCCGTGCGTGATCGACATCGATCAGCCCGCGCGTGGCAAATTCGTCGATCTGCTTGCCGACGACTTCAAGCGCCGCCCCGGCGCGCCCGGCATCGCGTCCGATCATGACGACATCCTTGCCCGCCATGGCGAAGACGGCGGAGATGCCGGTCCCCATCAGCCCGTTGCCGAGCACGGCAATCCTGTCGATCGTCTCGCGCATTGCTTTGCCTCCCCGTATGAATGCTTCCCCGATCCGATCGACGCCGGAATTGACGCTAGGTTAGCTTCGCCATACGGTTGCGTAAACGTGTATTTTCACGGAGCGGGCGACGCGCCGGACATGGCTGTGCGCCAATGCAAAGGGTTCGGGAGAAGGCGATGCGCGCGCAGCTGACGCAGGATTTCCGTTTCGCGCCGTGGTGGTGGGAAGCAGCACCGCCGCCGCAATCACGCGAGGATGCGCCCGCATCCAGCTATGATCACGTCGTCATCGGCAGCGGGTTCACCGGCGTTGCTGCGGCCCTGCATCTGGCGCGCGGCGGGCGCAGCGTGGCGCTGCTCGATGCCGAGCGTATCGGCGCCGGCGCCTCGCGCCGCAATGCCGGCTTCATCGGGCGGGTGATGAAGAAGAGCTTCGGCGATGTCGCGGATGCCAGGGACGAGGCCTGTGCGCGCGAGACCTATCAGGAACTGCACGCGGCCTATGAAGACGTCTTCGCGCTCGCGCATGAGGAGGGTATCGCCTGTCACGCTGCGCGTTGCGGACGCTTCATCGCCGCGACCGCTCCGGGCCACCGGGCCTGGCTCGATGCCGATCTCGCGCGGATGAAGGCGGCTCTGGGGCATGATTACGCGATTCTCGATCCGCAGCATCAGCACGCGGCGATCGGCAGCAATCATTATCACGGCGGCGCGATCATCCCCGATAGCGGTTCGATCCATCCCGGCCTTTTGCATCAGGGGCTCATCGACCGCGCCATCGCAGCCGGCGTCGCGGCTTTCGGCGAGACGCGGGTGAACGAAATCCACGAGAGCGACCAGGGCGTGCGCCTTGAGACCACGCGGGGCGAGATCACGGCGCGCGAGGTGGTGCTGGCCACGAACGGCTATACGCAGCATCCGGGCTGGTTCAAACGCCGCCTGGTGCCGTTTCGCGCCTTCATGGCGACGACGGAGCCGCTCGACCCCGCCCTGCTCGATGAACTGATCCCGCAGGGGCGCACCATCATCGATTCAAATACGAATATCGATTTCTTCCGCCGCGCCCCCGATGCGCCGCGCCTGATCTTCGGCGGCGCGACGGCGGAGAAGCTCGCCGGTGAAGAAGCGATCGCCGCGCGGATGCGCAAGATCATGCTCAAGGCCTTTCCACAACTTGAAGATGTACGCCTGTCGCATGTCTGGGACGGCTATTGCGCTGGCACCTTCGACATGAAGCCGCATGTCGGGCAACGCGGGCGGCTGCATTACGCGCTGGGCTACAATTTTGCCGGCGTGGCTTTGGGCTGCCGCTTCGGCAAGCGCATCGCCGACCGGATTCTCGGAAACGAACCCGGCCCCAGTGTCTTCGACGGCACCGCATTCCCGACCATGCCGCTCTATACCGGGCATCCCTGGTTCATCGGCGCCGCCATGCGCTATTTCGCCTGGCGTGATGCCGGCCTCGCGAAACGCTGGGACGCGGCGGCGCACCGGCCGGTCGACGCGGCCGCGTGAGCAGAAGCGCGCTTATGCTGCCCTTTCGCTGCGCCAGGCCGGGAACGGATCCGGCAGGCCGCGCCAGGCATCGGCATCGAATTCCGGCATCGTCGAGGAACCGACGAGGCAGGCATCGAGCGCGGCGCGAATCGCTCCCTCGTCCATGCCGATGCCGATGAAGACGAGTTCCTGCCGGCGATCGCCCCAGACCGGTGACCAGTGGCGGTTCATCAGCTTGCGCCATTCGTCGTGATCGGGCCAGCGGCTTTTCGGGATGGCGCTCCACCAGAAGCCCATGGCCGAGACCTTGCACACGGCGCCGGCGATCGACAATTCGCCCACCCAGTCCGGTCGCGTGGCCAGCCAGAAATGGCCCTTGGCGCGCACAAGCCCGGGAAAGGAGCGGTTGACGAAGGCGTTGAATTTTTCCGGATGGAAGGGCCGGCGGGCGCGGTAGACGAAGCTCGCGATGCCGTATTCCTCCGTCTCGGGCACATGCCCGGCATGGCCGTAGAGTTCCTTGAACCAGAGCGGATGTGCCTGCGCCTTCTCGAAATCGAAGCGCCCGGTATCAAGCACCTCCGCCATCGGCACGCTTGCGTAATCGGCCTCGATCAGCTTTGCATCCGGGTTGAGCGCGATGATGATCTTCCTCGCGAGATCGCGCTGCTCGGGGGCCGCATCGGAGACTTTATTCAGCACGATCGTATCGGCGAACTCGATCTGATCGACGAGAAGATCGACCAGCGTGCGGTCGTCTTGGTCGCCCGCAGTCTCGCCGCGATCGCGCAGGAAGTCGCTCGAGCCGTAATCGCGCAGAAGATTGACGCAATCGACCACCGTGACCATGGTGTCGAGCCGCGCCACATCGGACAGGCTTTCGTCATTCTCGTCGCGGAAATCGAAGGTCGCCGCGACGGGCAGGGGCTCGGCGATGCCGGTGCCCTCGATCAGGAGGTAGTCATATCTGCCGGCGGCGGCGAGGCGCTTGACCTCGGCGAGCAGATCGTCGCGCAGGGTGCAGCAGATGCAGCCATTGGTCATCTCGACGAGTTTCTCCTCCGTGCGCGAGAGATCCGCGCCGCCCTCGCGCACCAGATCGGCATCGATATTGACCTCGCTCATATCGTTGACGATCACCGCCACGCGCCGCCCCTCGCGGTTGTTCAGCACATGGTTGAGCAGCGTCGTCTTGCCGGCGCCGAGAAAGCCGGAGAGGACGGTGACGGGCAGGCGGTGAGCAGGGTTCATGTGTGTCTCCGCGAAGTCGGAAAGGCTCGAAGCTGGATATGTAACATTATAACGTAGCGCATTTGTCAAGTCCGGTGCGACTTCAGAAATTCGTGCCATCCTTAATTGCTCGCCCCGATTTTAATCGCGGGTATCTGAAGCGCATTGCACCGGCCCGGATCGAACTGCTATGCAGTTGCATCCAACAAGTGGAGGTTGAATATGAAGGTTAAAATCCGTAATCTGGGCGTCGACATGGAAGTGAAGAACAAGGGCACGACACTGGACGTCTACAAACCAGACGGAAAGACGCGTTTAGGTGATTTGAAAATATCAAAATCTGGGCTGATGTGGTGCAACGGAAAAGCGCAAACCGGCCCAAAGGCTACTTGGCAGGAATTCATTGACTGGATGAATTCCTGACTACAGCGTGCCTTGCATAGCTGCGCCGCCAATGTTCCCGGCGCAGCAATGCAGGTTCGTACCGCAGTCGGAATGGGCTACCGGGTCAACGGCCCAGAATCCAGATCAGGAACCGAGGTGCTTCACCCCCATGCGCGCATGCTTGACCGCACGCGCGGAAGCCGCGACTTCTATACGGGCTTCTTTTTCGGCGAATCAGGACAGCGTGTGAGCGACACAATCCGCATTCTCGGCCTCGATCCCGGCCTGCGTAACACCGGCTGGGGCATGATCGCCTCCACCGGCACGCAGCTTTCCTACATTGCTTCGGGGGTCGTCACCTCCGACGGCAAGGATGATCTCGCGAGCCGGCTGCGATCGCTGCATGACGGGATCTGGGAGATCGTGCGCGCTTATGCGCCCGACGAGGTCTCCGTCGAGGAGACCTTCGTGAACAAGGATGCGCAGGCCACCCTCAAGCTCGGCCACGCCCGCGCCATGGCGCTGCTGGTCCCCGCGCTGGCCGGTCTGCCGGTGGCGGAATACGGGGCCAACCAGGTCAAGAAGACCGTCGTCGGGGTCGGCCACGCCGATAAGAAGCAGGTCCAGGCCATGGTGCGCATTCTGCTTCCGAAATCGACGCCGCCCACCGCCGATGCGGCGGATGCACTCGCCATCGCTATCGCCCATGCGCATCAGCGCAAGGCGCGCAATCTCGCCGCCGACATGGCGCGCCGCCCCGCCACGGGCACTGCCGGAGCCTGACCCCGCATGATCGGAAAGCTGAAAGGTGTCATCGATGCAATCGGCGAGGACCACCTCGTCCTCGACGTGCACGGGGTAGGCTATCTGGTGCATTGCTCCAGCCGCACCCTGCAACGCCTCCCCGGCACCGGCGAGGCGGCGGTGCTCGCCATCGAGACGCATGTGCGCGAGGACATGATCCGCCTCTACGGTTTTCGCAGCGAGGCCGAGCGGGAATGGTTCCGCCTGCTGCAGAGCGTGCAGGGGGTGGGCGCGAAGGTGGCGCTCGGCATTCTCGCCGTGCTGGAACCCGGCGAAGTCGCGCAGGCCGTGGCGAGCGGCGACAAGGCGGCGATCGCGCGCGGCCCGGGGGTGGGACCCAAGCTCGCCGCGCGTATCATCTCCGAACTGAAGGACAAGGCGCCCGCCGCCACGCCGATCGATCCGTCGCTGGCCCGGGTCGCGGAAGCGGGATCGGAGGAAGGTGCCGCGCCGTCTGCCGTCGCCGATGCGGTCTCGGCGCTCGTCAATCTCGGTTATCCGCAGATGCAGGCCTCGGCCGCCGTGGCCGCCGCGATGAAATCCGCCGGCGAGGATGCCACGACGCAGGTACTGATCCGGCTGGGCTTGCGCGAACTCGCGCGCTGAGCGTCGCCACGTTGCACGCAGGCGGCTCAGCCGGCGGATTTCGGATTGCGCAAGACGACGAGATTGCCGGCAAGCGCGAGTACGGCGCCGATCCCTGCGATCAGGGTCCAGCTATAGCCTTCGAAAACGGTCGAGACCGAAAGCGCGGCGACGGGAAACATCACCGTGGCATATCCCGCCCGCCCCGGACCGATCCGGCGCAAGAGGCCGATATAGGCGGCAAAGGCCACCACCGAGGATATCAGCGCCAGAAAGAGCAGCGAGCCGAGATAACGCAGGTTCAGCTCGATGATGAATTCATGCCCCTGCACCAGGCTGAGGCCGAAGAGAAAGATCACCGAATAGGTCATGCTCCAGGTGATCGCCGGAATCAGCGGCACACCACGGCTTCCGATCATGCCCGAGACGATATTGCCCGTCGAGAAGCTCAGGGTACCCAGAAGACACAGGGCGAGTCCCGTCGCAGCGGCAGCGGAAAAGCCCGATCCGGCTATTTCTGGCCAGTAGAGAAAGGCGACGCCGGTCACGCCAATCACCCCGCCAAGCGCTACGCGCGGCGCGATCGGCTGGCGCAGGAACAGCGCCGCCATCAGCGGATTGCCCACCGCCGCCAGCGAGAAGGCGACGGCGAGAAGGCCCGACGGAATGGTCAGACCGCCATAGTAATACATGATGAAGTTGAACGAGAACATGGTCACGCCCACCGCGACGAAAGCCGCGTGCAGGCGCCCGGGAAAGGCGATCCGCTGGCGGGTTATCAGCACCCAGCCCCACATGACCGCACCGGCGATCATGAATCGCCACAACAGCGAAACTTCAGGTGCCACCACGCCCAGCTGCATGCGCAAGGCGATCCAGCTGAACCCCCACGAGCCGACCACGGCGGCGTAGAGCATAAACGCCCTGGCGTCGAAGGGACGCAGATGCGCAGGCATCTCGGTGGATGCGGCCTTGTCCGAAATATTCTCGTTCATGGCCGCAAGCCTGTGCGCCCCCTTTGATCATGGCCCCCGACAGGAGCCTTTCAGTCACGGCCGGCGCGCAGGTGCTCGACAATTGCCGAGAAATCCTTGTCTGCGAAACCCTGTGCGTTGAAATGCTCATAGATGGCGCGGGCATGTTCACCAAGGGGGGTGACCGCCCCGCTTGTCTGCGCCGCCTCCTGCGCGAGGCCGAGATCCTTGAGCATCAGCCCCGCTGCGAAACCCGGCTTGTAATCGTTGTTGGCCGGGCTGGTCGGCACCGGGCCAGGAACCGGGCAATAGGTGGTGAGCGACCAGCATTGTCCCGAGGAGGTGGAGGCCACATCGAACAAAGCCTGATGCGACAGGCCGAGTTTCTCAGCGAGCACGAAGGCCTCGGCCACGCCGATCATGGAAATGCCGAGGATCATGTTGTTGCAGATCTTCGCCGCCTGGCCCGCGCCGGCCGCGCCGCAATGGACCGCCTTGCGTCCCATCTGCAGGAGGATCGGCTCGGCCTTGGCAAAGGCCTCCGTCGCGCCGCCGGCCATGAAGGTCAGCGTCGCGGCCTGCGCGCCGCCGACACCGCCCGATACGGGCGCATCGAGCGAAAAGCAGTTCTTCTGCGCGGCGATTTCATGCGCCTTGCGGGCGCTGTCGACATCGATGGTGGAGCAATCGATCACCAGCGCGCCGTCCCGCATCGCCGGCAGAATCGTGCCGAAGACCTCGATCACGTGCCGGCCGGCGGGCAGCATGGTGATCACCACCTCTGCCTCCGCGACGGCGCCCGGCGCGTCGGCGGCGATCGCCACGCCGGCTTCACGCGCCGCCTCGCAGGATTGCGCCGAGAGGTCGAAACCCGTCACCCGATGCCCGGCCCTGACCAGATTGGCCGCCATCGGCCCACCCATATTGCCCAGACCGATGAAACCGATATTCGTCATGGTCATCCTCCCTGATTTGTCTTGTCGTTATCGTCTTTTTGCTTGCGTCTCGCCGGGCAGGCAACCCCGCCGCCGATCAGCATGAAGCCGTAGAACCACAGCATCCACGAGCCGAAGACTTTGTCGAGAGCCGGATCGAGGGCGGGAAAGAAGACCTGGAAATGCGAGCCCACCGCCGCCATCACCAGCATGCCGGGGATCGCCACGAGCGCCGCCGCCCGCAATCCTCCGATCGCCACCGTCACGCGCCAGCGCGCGAGCACGATCCCGATGACGAGCCCGGCAAGCGCGCCCACGGTAAAGTTGATCTGGAAGGGCCGCCGCCCGTCGAGGAAGAAGAGCGGGCCGAGCCAGAGGAAGATCGCAAAGAGCAGCGCGGTCAGAACGATGCCGGCGGTGAGGGCGATGAGGACGGGGCGGATCATGATGGTTGAGAAGACTCTTTTGATGCATCTGCGGTGAACCTATCCGGCGCGAGCTTGCCCCGCAGGACCGGCGCAGGCAAGTTGACGGGCGCGGCGACTTTTCGCCCGGCGATCCTCGAACGTCGATTGTGCTCGACAACCGGCGCAGATTGGGTTATGGCCCGGCTCTCAACTGAAAACAGGATGCCGAAATCCCGTATGCCGTGATCGTCGCGGCCATGCAACGGCTGGAGCAAAAAGCGCCATGAACATCATCGAACAGCTCGACAAGGAGCAGATCGAAAAGCTCGGCAAGGAATTTCCCGATTTCGACGCCGGCGATACGGTCATCGTCAATGTGCGCGTCCGTGAAGGCGAGCGCACCCGCGTGCAGGCCTATGAGGGCGTCTGCATCGCGCGCAATGGCGGCGGGCTCAACCAGAGCTTCACCGTCCGCAAGATTTCCTACGGCGAGGGCGTCGAGCGCGTCTTCCCGCTGTATTCGCCGCTGATCGAGTCGATCAAGCTGGTGCGTCGCGGCAAGGTCCGCCGCGCGAAGCTGTATTACCTGCGCGACCGTCGCGGCAAGTCAGCGCGTATCGCCGAGCGTGTCGACCGCAACCGCGTCTCGCGCAAGGATCGCATCGCCGCCGAGAAGGCTGCTGCCGCCGCCGCCGCTGACAGCACGCCCGCGGCCGAATAAGGCGTATCCCGCCTGCAGCGATTTCCGGCGCGGCTTCGAGCGAGGCCGCGCCGTTTTTCGTCTTGTGTCTCATATCGGCTTCGCTGCGCGCCTTCCTGCGCATGCGCGCCATGCTTTCGCCCTTGATCGGCGTGAGAATGAGCGACTACAAGGATGACGATGGATTTTTATGTCGGCGCCGGGCCGTTTCGAAGCCGCCGTCGGCAGGACGAGGAGAGACCGAGGATGACGAAGCCCCGCACCATGTACGACAAGATCTGGGACGATCACGTCGTCGAGACCCAGCCCGACGGGACCTGCCTCATCTATATCGACCGCCATCTCGTGCACGAGGTCACCAGCCCGCAGGCCTTCGAGGGGCTCCGCAATGCCGGGCGCAAGGTCCGCGCGCCGATGCGCACGCTGGCCGTCGTCGATCACAACGTCCCCACCACGGACCGCTCCGTCGGCATCGCCGATCCGGAAAGCCGCATCCAGGTCGAGACGCTGGCGCAGAACGCGGCTGATTTCGGCCTCGAATATTACGACGAGCGCGATGCGCGCCAGGGCATCGTGCATGTGGTCGGCCCCGAACAGGGCTTCACCCTGCCCGGCACCACCATCGTTTGCGGCGACAGCCACACTTCGACCCACGGCGCCTTCGGTGCGCTCGCCCAGGGCATCGGCACCTCGGAGGTCGAGCATGTTCTCGCCACCCAGACGCTGATCCAGAGCAAGGCGAAGAACATGCGCGTCATCGTCGACGGCAAGTTGCCGAAGGGCGTGGGCGCGAAGGACATCATCCTCGCCATCATCGGCGAGATCGGCACTGCCGGCGGCACCGGCCACGTCATCGAATATGCCGGCGAGGCCATCCGTGAGCTCTCGATCGAGGGCCGGATGACGATCTGCAACATGTCGATCGAGGGCGGCGCCCGCGCCGGGCTGATCGCACCCGACGAGAAGACCTACGCCTATCTCAAGGATCGCCCCAAGGCGCCCAAGGGCGAGGCCTGGGATCGTGCGGTCGCCTATTGGGAGAGCCTCAAGACCGATGACGGCGCCGTGTTCGACAAGGAAATCCGCCTCGATGCGGCCAATCTGCCGCCGATCGTGAGCTGGGGGACGAGCCCGGAGGACGTCATTTCCGTCACCGGCGAAGTGCCCGATCCCGACGCTATTCCGGACGAGAACAAGCGCCGCTCGAAATGGCGTGCGCTCGAATACATGGATCTGAAGCCGGGCACGAAGATCACCGACATCAGGCTCGACCGCGTCTTCATCGGCTCGTGCACCAATGCCCGGATCGAGGATCTGCGCGCCGCCGCCGCCATCGTCGCGGGCCAGAAGGTCGCCGACCACGTCCAGGCCATGGTGGTGCCGGGCTCGGGGCTGGTGAAGCTGCAGGCCGAAGCGGAAGGTCTCGACAAGATCTTCCTCGAGGCCGGTTTCGAATGGCGCGAGCCGGGCTGCTCCATGTGTCTGGCCATGAATGCGGACCGGCTCGAGGCCGGCGAGCGCTGCGCCTCGACCTCGAACCGCAATTTCGAAGGCCGTCAGGGCTTCAAGGGCCGCACCCATCTGGTCTCGCCCTCCATGGCGGCGGCTGCCGCGATCGCGGGCCATTTCGTCGATATCCGTGAGCTGGAGACGGCCGCTTACGCCATGTCGTGAGCCGGGCGTCCCTCCGATCGGGCTTTTGCGCGCGGGGTGCTCGTCATCCCGCGCGTTTTCGTTGGTGCAGGCGCCCGTGCGAGCCGACGCCCCGCCCGAAAGTGCGGCTTGCGTCACACGCGAACCGGGTTACCCTTCATGCGTTGTCATGCCGCATCCGCGCTCACGATCAGACCCGCGCGATGCGGCGAAACCACCAACGAGGGGAGAAGCACATGTTCGAAGCACTCGGTGAAGAGCGGCATTTTCACCTGAAGCGCCTCACGCGCGGGCTCATGGTCGCCGGCACCGCACTCACCTTCGCCCTCGCAGCACCGCTCGCGCCGGCCCATGCGACGGAAGAAGCTGACGTGACCCGCGGCGAGGCGGCCTACGAGGCCAGTTGCGCCTCCTGCCACGCCGCTCCGGCACGCATCATCGCGCGCGTCGAAGGCGCGGATGATGCGGAGAAGACAGAAGCGCTCGAAGCCTTCCTGCCCGATCATTATGCCGAGGACGACCAGGACCGCGCCGACATCATCGCCTATATGCTGAGCCTGTGAGGGGCGCGCGGATGCCGCCGCGCTGCCCTGCGGCGTGGCGGCGCAAGTGCTAATATCCGGCAATTCAAGATTGCCGAATTCGATCCCGCAGGCTAAACACTTCCCTACGGCTTGCTGCCCGAAAGCGCCGCCCCGGGGCTTCAGGCACCGCCGCGTGTGGTCAGTTTCGGGCGGGTCTGGTGATACGGTTTCTGTTTTCCGGCAGGGTCTGGCGCGGTGCGCCGATGATCCTCGCGCTCCTCGCCGCGAGCGTATTCGGGCTCGCGCTGCTGATGCAGCATCTCTACGAGAACGATCCGGGCTTTCGCGCCTGGTTCGAGCCGGAGACGCCCGAGCCCCCGCCCTATTATGCCGATTACGCCTATGAACCGCTCGGCGGGCGCCCGATCCGCGTCTCGCTGAACGGTGTCGCGTTCAATCTGCCGCGCGGCACCGGCATGCACATCACGCTCGTGCTCGATGGTGAAGTCAGGCAGGTGGATTTCATGCCGCACGGTTTCGAACGCAATCCCTATCAGCAGCAAATGCTCGCCATGCTGGAGGAGCGCCACGACGCCGTCCCGATCATCGCATTCGGGCTGTTCAATTTCGGATCCGATACGGGGTCGCCTTGTAGACCGGACAATGGCGACTGGAATGTCCGGTTTTGTCGCGCGATAGGCGATTTATCGACTGACTCAAAACTAGAATTTTTCCAATGGAGGAATAGCCTTAGTGTTCGCCAAAATCGCTTTCATTCAAGTCCCAATATAACTGGCTTTCCAGGGATTTTATTTGGACATGAAGATTTCAGAAGAAGTGGTAAAATTGAGAATTTAAATTTTACCTTTGAAAATGGCTGCAAACGAGACATTGGTATCAGTCATCCACGCAGTCGTTTTCAGGGTCATTTCTGTAAATTACTAATTTTCCATGAAACTGGATTCTTAATTGAGACTTATTACTATTTTAGTACTTTTAATAGCTCTCTAATTGATGATTTAATTACAGAAAAATTAGTAATTATTTCCAAGATATTTCGTGATTAAATATCAATTGGATTAAAGGCTCTTTTTTAGAATTACCCCTTCGAACTTTAATAGACAAAACCATGAGGAACAAATGTCTTATCAATTCACAGAAGACGAAATCGCACAGTTACAGGCTGCTCGCGCTACTGAAGACTGGGGGCACGCGTACCAGGTTCTGTACGATCTCATTACGGAACCGGACGGCTCCGGACCCAAGGCAGGTGTCAGCCAATCGGCCTGACTCTGGATTAACGGCGCCCATGATGTCAATCAGGATATCGGAGATTTTGCCGCCTTTATCCGTAATTATACAAATTATCAGATGGACCTCCGGCTGAACGAGCCGGCAACCGATGACACGGTACAAGAGGCGTCTGATGGGATTGCACGCTCCGTATTCGATACGATACTGGAAAATGTCGATGCAGGCGGCCCGGCGGTTTTGCCGAATATTTATGAACTTGGTTTGAAGGATGCTGGCTCTATTACAAGAGATTTATTGGATAATGATTCAGCAGGGTGGGCAGGTAATTCACTCTTCATGTATCTTGGAGAAGATACGTTCTTTCAAAATATTATAATTAACGGCAATCGACCGATTTACAATATGTTTGCGCATTTGCAAGGCTACGAATTTGCTTTAGATCAAATGAATAACATGGTAGCAGGAATCGGTGATTTGCTGTCAACGATGTATAATAATGACATCGGTCTAATAGGTACATTAGCATTAGTTGAATCTAACAATAACGAAATGTTGCAAAATATTGAATCTTATTTCGATATTGATCGGGATGTATACTTTGATTCTGATATGCAAATTGGGCGTCTTCGTGTTGAAAACACACTGGTTTCAACGAATTCTAGTGACGTCCTGATTGGTGGGGATAAAGATGATACATTTGAAATGCACGGTGGTGGTGAGAACCTGGTTTATGGCAATCGCGGGCGTAATACGGTCTCCTATAATAATGCTATGTTGGGTGTCACCGCTTATATTGGATTTGAGTCATCCGGACGCGAAGACCAAATTCGCGTATTCAACGGCAATCACTTCGATATAGATCGCCTTTTTGCGATAAATACTTTCATTGGCTCCAGCTATGATGATCTTTTCATTTTCATGAACGGCTATGACCGTATCGAATTTCTCGAAATTGATGGTTACGAAGGAGAGAACACGTTCGAGGTGGCATTGGATGCACAAGGCCTCGTCGTCGACGCGGTCGCGGGGCGGCTGATGATCGATGATTACACAATTTCGATCGCGAATTTCCAGCGCTTCATCGGCACGCAGGGCGATGACTATTCCCTGCTGGATGGCGGTGAGGCGTTCATCGACGGGCGCGGCGGCGTCAATGTGGTCGATTTCTCCGGCGCGACTGCGGCGGTGGCCGTGGGCACTGATGAAGACGAAATCGAGATCGAGAATGTCGGCTATTTCATCGGCAGCGAACACGACGACGTGTTCGATTTCAGCGAGATGGCGGAAGGTGTCTTCCTGGTTACACCCGGCGGTGCCAACACCGTCACCGGCTCGGATCATGGCGACTGGTTCCGCGTCGAGGGCGGAAATTCCATGATTGACGGCGGCGGCGGATTTAACACCTATGATCGCTCGCAATCGGAAACCAGTCTTACCTTTACGATCGAACGCGTAGCAAATTTTGAACCAAGCGGCGGATTCTTTGGAGAACTTGTTTGGGTTGACCAGGGCAACATTTATACACATGTTTCCGACGGCTCTCTTGTACAAAATACGCAAAAGATTATTGGCTCAGACCACGGTGATGTTTTCAACGTCATCGACCCCGGAGCGCAATATTTTCACCAGGAACTTGTTCTGGAAGGCGGAATGGGAAACGACGAATTCTACTATGACATCACAGATTCCTGGTACACCCAACCAACCATCCTTCTCGGTGGTGAGGGCAATGATTATTTCAGAGTTGATACAATTTTAGATTTTAATGGAAGCCCACTTATTATTTACGGCGGCCCTGATTCAGATATTTACGAATTCACCGGCAACGTTGCTCCAATGATTGCCCATGCCTCTGATACAAGTCTTCTCGAGCGCATGGAATTCCAGCGCTTCGGTATTGATTTTTTCAGTCATCTCGGCCCGGACGAGTGGGATTACGAAATCCATGAGCGGACGATCGTCATTGTCAATCCAAAAGCCTCGGATACCTTCATCATTGATGGCGAAGTCGTACAGTATGATCTGAGCCCGATCATCAATCTGGACCCCTATCTGACGATCGAACGCCCGTCATTCGACGAACCCGTCCCGGCGCCGGAGCTCGCCGAAGCACCGGAATTCTCCGAAGACGGCCTCAAGGGCGATCCGCTACAGGCTATGGTCGATGCGAACGCGAATGGAAGCGACCCCGAACCCGAACCCGAGCCGGAGCCGGAGCCGGAGCTTGAACCGGAGCCTGAACCGGAGCCGGAGCTTGAACCGGAGCCTGAACCGGAGCCGGAACCTGACCCCGAACCCGACCCCGAATTGCTGGAGGGGACGGATGGCGATGACGTGCTGTTCGGGGATGCGGAGCTCGATCAACGGATCATCGGGGGCGCCGGCGATGACGAGATCTATGCGACCGGAGGCAACAACATTCTCGACGGCGGCACCGGCAACGACATCCTGCATTCCGGCACCGGGGCCGACACCTTCGCCTTCCGCACCGGCGACGGCATGAATAACGTGATCGGCTTCGATCCGAACCAGGATCGCATCGCCCTCGACGGCGTCGCACTCGCGGATATCTCTTTCTACCAATACTGGAACGGCGCACAAATCTATCTTGCCGACGGGACGGATTTCTTCTTTGAGGACATGACCGATGCCAGCCTCGATGATTTCGGCTTCGTCGACATGGCAGGCAATCCGCTGGGCGCCGAAAGCGGTCCAACGATGCTCGAAGGCACTGTGGGCGACGACAACCTCGTGGGCTCCGCGACCCGGAACGACCACATCATCGGCGGAGCCGGAGACGATTACCTGAACGGCGTCGGCGGGGAGAACATCCTCGACGGCGGCACCGGCAACGATTTCATGACGAGCGGCGCCGGCGATGACACTTTCGTCTTCCGGCTCGGCGACGGCCAGAACGTCGTCGA
>HotLOscill_hetero_coDRAFT_1000066_pt1 | contig 95864 bp, 85 predicted proteins | sample HotLakmetagenome_2_FD_10650 | JGI IMG/M metagenome (IMG submission 10650)
ATTGCCCGGTAGCTATGTTCGGACAGGATAACCGCTGAAAGCATCTAAGCGGGAAGCCCCTTCCAAGATGAGATCTCCCTGGACCCTTGAGGTCCCTGAAGAGCCGTTCAAGACCAGGACGTTGATAGGTCGGGTGTGTAAGCGCTGCGAGGCGTTGAGCTAACCGATACTAATTGCTCGTGCGGCTTGACTATATAACACCCAAGACAATTGCGGATAACGCAAGAGACGAGGCGAAAGCCAAAGCGCTCAAATGAAATCAACATCACATTGTTCCATCTCGTCCACCCAGTGATCAACCGTTTTGCCTGACGACCATAGCGGTCTGGAACCACCTGATCCCATCCCGAACTCAGCAGTGAAACAGACCAGCGCCGATGGTAGTGTGGCTTCTGCCCATGTGAGAGTAGGTCATCGTCAGGCTCTTAATCCCAAAACCCCGACAGCGTCAGCTGCCGGGGTTTTTTTATGGGATTAAGAGCCTGACGATGACCTGGTGTCCACTACACAGGCCCCATGTGACAAGCTTGCCAACGGCAAGCGCAGGACGCCGGAGCCCCGCGACGGCGGGCCCGAAGGGCCGAAGGCCGCAGGCCTGAGCAAAGTAGGTCATCCCAGTGCGAAGCACTGGCCAAGGTTTGCATGAAGCCAACGTTTCAGGGCAGCAGAATTTCAAATACCCCGCCCCCCAGACTGCCGCCATTATGAAGCCGGATGGAGCCTGTCTGATCCCCTTCACTATGCAGTTGCGCTACAGACGAGGCAAAGAACAAGCCCAGGCTGGTGCTCCCACTCTTGAAATCCAGGGATTTGAAACTCGGAGTACCGCTGTGCTGCATGTTTTCCGGGTATCCGTCACCATCGTCTTCAACGCCAATCACCAGAAAGCCTTCCCGCTCTATCGCGGTAAGTTTGATCCTGCTCCTGGTATATCGGATGGCATTGTTGATGGTGTTGTTGAGAACGCCGGTCAGAAGATCCTCATCAAAGAAGCCGTTGATGTCGTCAGCTTCAATGGCCAGCTCAATTCCCAGGCCATCAAGAAGGGGCGTATGGCGCGCCATGTGCTCTGAAAGAAAGTCGGGTACAAAATGTTCCTCGATATGGGCCGATAGGTTGTTTTCCCCGAGCCGGTAAATGCCGAGTAACTGCACAAGGTCATTGTGCATTCTTTCTGCTTCATACTGGACGGTATTGAATCGGGACGATTCCCCGATGGAACTGGCTTGCTCCTGGCGTAGTTCGTCAAGTGAGTTCAGCAACATACCGAGGGAATTTTTCATGTCATGAACGGCGGATGCCAGAACCATCGAAAAATCGATACTTTGAGACTCACGGGGATTGGCAGGATTCGTTTGATCTCGTGTACTCATGACATCATTCCTTCCAGTTTTTTACGCAGGGACACCAGCCGGCGGTACTGCCGGTGTTGTTGCGGCAATCCGGAGAGTTGGGCCAGGTGTTTTTGGCAACGGTTCAACAGGTCCCTGTCGCCAGGTGTTTCCTGATATTTCTTCATCAGTACCTGAACCAGGTTGAGGTTCAGTGCGGCGTGGGACGGTACTATTTCGAGGGCCCGGCTGAAGGTCATTACTGCCTCATCAAGCTCTCCGGACTCAAAGGCCTTGATACCATCCCGGTTGAGCGATCGGGCCCGCAGTTTCTGGCGGAATCCTACCGGTTCGTCCAGCAGGTTTTCGATCTTCTGCAATAAGGCCGGATCATCCTGGCAGCGGCTCGCCAGTTCTGTCAGCAAGGCTTTTGCTTCATTCTCCCTTCCCAGCCTGAACAGTGTCTTGGCATAGTCCAGACCGGCCTCCGGGTCCATAAGCCCGGCATCGCCCAGTTCGTCGGCGATGCTTTCCAGGGCTTTCTGGGCTTCGTTCATCTTGCCCTGACCGGCATGAACCCGCGATTGGACAATGCGGCTTCTGAGCTTGATGTTTTCCTGGTCAGCGAAACGTTTTTCCATTCGCCGGAGGATGGTGAGGGCCTCATCAGCAGCGGCAGAGCCTTCCTCTGTGGTATCACCCTCACTGAGATCCGACAGTGATTGCCCGAGTGCCAGGTAGTGTTCCGAGCTGTCATGGATAGAGTGGGTGCCCAGAGTGACTGTCTGGCGCCATGCCTGGGATGCTGTCGACATGTCCTGATTGGAGGCCGCGAGGGTGGCCAGATGCTTGTGTCTCATCAGCGCGTTCGGAGAGTGCTCAGCGGCTTTTTCCAGAACCTGTTGTGCCTGTGTGGGACGTCCTTGTTTTTCCAGCGCCTCGGCCAGGAGATCATAGGCTTCCATGTAATCAGGGTGCTTGGCGATCAGGTCCCGGAGGGTGGTAACTGCTTCGTCGTAGGCCTGATTGGCCACAAGTATCTTGCCACGCCCCACTCTCGCCCAGGAGAGATCCCGCTGCGCCAGAACGTCATCGTATATCTTGAGGGCATGACTGAAATCGCCTACCTGTTGATAAAGATCCGCAAGGGTTTTCATCAACCAGGTCTTGTAGCGCGGTTTTGATGGAAGCGCCTGCAGGCACAGGGAGATCGCTTCGGGATAATTCTCACGGTCGATTTCCCGGTTAATGGGAAGCAGGGCACTGCGCTGGGTGATCAGGGCGCTGAGGCGTTTTTCCAGCATGGCACGGTTGATAGGCTTGGTGAGGTAGGCGTCAGGCTGATACTCCCGCGCCCCCATGACCATTTCCTTGGAGGTTTCAGCGGTAACCATCAGGAACAGGGATGCCCGTTTCAGTAGCTTCTTGTGCCGCAGCTCCTCGAGAATGTGCTGGCCGTTCTTGCCTTCGCCCAGATTGTAGTCACAGAGCACCACATCCACATGGTTGTAGGAACAGTACTGGATCGCCGCAGACGCATTGGGTACAAGCTCGATCTTGTCAGCACCACAACTGCGTAACATCTGCCGCATTGAGAGGCGAAAGTTCTCAAAGTCATCGACAACCAGGTAACTGAGTTTGGCAAAGGTGTTTCCGATGGCATTGTCTGCTGAATCTGTCATGGGCGCTTCTGCTTGAGTAGCTTGTTAACCAGTGCCCGGAGTGCCGCTGGTTTTACAGGTTTATAGAGAATCTGATAGCCCCTGTTAATGGCATCTTCCCTCACGTCCGGAGCCATGTAGCCGGTAATGAGTATGCCAGGTATATCATTGGTCGCCTCTTCTCTCAATGAGTCCATGGCATCAAGGCCATTGCGGTTATCATCAAGCTGGTAATCTGCCAGGATGATGTCCGGTTCGGTGCCGTTCAGCTTGTATCGGGCGTCTTCGAGACTTTCGGCGGTGGTTACGTCACATTGCCAGTTATCCAGCAGGGCGCTCATGCCATGGAGAATGGCCGGGTCGTTGTCGATACACAGCACGTGCAGGCCGCCCAGGCTGGAAACGCGTCGTGACGCTGCGGCAGGTCGGGTTGCACTCTGTTCGCTCTGTTCCGGAGGAGCGACCGGTACGGTGATGCTGAATACACTACCCAGACCCTGGACGGATCGAACGTTGACCGGGTGGTTGAGCATGCCGCAGATGCGGTCAACGATGGCCAGCCCCAGGCCAAGCCCCTTTTTGTCCCGGCCCTGCTGAAATCGGCGGAATTCCTCGAAGATGTGGGCAAGCTGATCATCCGGGATGCCAGGTCCTGTGTCCCAGACTTCAATCCGTATATAGCCTTTCAGCCGGCGACACCCCAGCAGGATTTTGCCGCTGGGGGTATAGCGTATGGCATTGGACAGGAAATTCTGGATAACCCGCCTCAATAATTTGGAATCGGACCTTACCCAGGCGCTACTGGGCACCACATGCAGATCCAGTCCCTGATCCTTGGCAATGGCAGAGAAGTCAGTTGCCAGGTGTCGCATGATATCGTTGACGGGAAATACACCGATATCCGGTTCCAGTGCGCCTGCGTCCAGTTTCGAGATGTCCAGCAGTGTGCTGATGATTTCCTCGGCTGCACCAAGGGAGCTGTCAATATGCTCCACCAGCTCTGACATTTCGGGGTCCCGGGCCTTGCCTGCGAGGGCCGACGTGAACAGTCTCGCCGCATTCAGTGGCTGCAGCAGGTCGTGACTGGCGGATGCGAGAAAGCGGGTTTTGCTCTGGTTGGCCTGTTCGGCAACGGACTTGGCCTTGAGCATCTGCTCATTGATGACCTGCAACTCCTGCGTACGCTCCTTGACCCGCTGCTCCAGGTATATATTGGTTTCTTTCAGCGCCTGCTCGGTGCGACGCATGGCGGTGATGTCCTGGAAGGTGGTCACGTAGCCCCCTCCGGGTATCGGACTGCCGTCGATTCGCAGAACGGTGCCGTCAGGGCGCTGACGTTCATAGGACATGGGGCGGCCTTCCCGCATACTGGCACAGCGGTCGGCGATGATCTCGTCAATACGCCGGGCTGGCAGATTGGCGTTGGTCAGGTTATAGCGCATCAGGTCTTCAACTGGCCTACCGACACGGACAAATCCGGTGGGGTAGCTGAACTGCTCGAGGTAGCGTTGGTTCCAGACCACCAGCTGTTGCTGATGATTCACCACCGATACACCAAGGCTGATGTTTTCGATAGCAGACTGGAGAAGTTCCCGGCTGAATGTCATGGCCTGGGAGGCTTCGTCAACGATACTGACCACGTCTTCAATCTGCATGTCACGGCCGGTCAGGGTCGACTCGAGCACAACCCTTGCCGTCGATGCACCGATGACCGAGGCCAGCTGCCGCTCGATGAACTTCATCAGATGGGAAGAGGCGGGCCGGTGCAGGTGCAGTCGGATCGCATTCCGCCGCTCGTAGTTACGGAATATGGCTTCCGCCCGCTCTTCTCCCATGAACCGGTCGGCAATAGCCTGCAGGTCCGATGTAAGGATCTCGCCCTGCCATGTCTGTTGCTGCGGCGTTTCGGCTTTTGGTTGGGGGTCCTGGAAAAACGAGGCAATCTGGATTTTTTCCCGCACCCGTTGCCGGGTAAGCATCGACAGCACGATGTAGGTAATGGTGTTGACGCCCAGGCTCCAGATAATGCCATGGCTGGTCTGGTCCAGGTTGGAGCCGAAGAGGGCGGTAGGCCGGGTCCAGTTGATTCCCCAGATTCCCTGTTCAATCAGCGTATCACTGAGCCAGCCGGTTGAGGCCAGCGCGGGCAGAAGCAGCGTGTAGCACCACATCAGGAAGCCGAGCCCCAGCCCCCACACGGCGCCGGTATGGTTACCCCTTCGCCAGATAATGCCGCCCACCAGGGCCGGGCCAAACTGGGCTGCTGCGGCGAACGAGAGGAGCCCGAATGCCGTCAGGCTGTAATCCTCCCCGGCCATTCGATAGAACCCGTAGGCAGTAAACAGCACGACGAAGATGGCAACGCGGCGGATACTCAGCAACAGGTAGCTGAGGTCCGAGCGTTTGTTCATGCCGGGCCGGAAGAACTTCAGCAGCGCCGGCATGATGATTTCGTTACTGACCATGGTTGCGATGGCCACGGAACAGACAATGACCATGGCCGCAGCCGCTGATCCACCCCCAAGAAATGCCAGTATGGCGAGCCATTGTTCACCTGCCAGGATGGGCAGGTTCAGAATCAGTATGTCCGGGTCCGACACCCCGGCTTCCGGCGATAACAGTCCGGCTGCGGCAATGGGCAGTACGAACGCACTGGCAATTATCAGGTAGATGGGCATGGCCCATCGGGCAGTCTCGAAATCCCGGTGGTCGGTATTCTCCACCACCATGACATGGAACTGCCGTGGCAGGCATATGATGGCCAACATGGCGACCAGAGTCTGGGTGATGAATGCGGGCGCCTCGATTTTGTCCGTGGTGAGGGTGCCCACCAGTCCGGCGTCTTGAACCTTGCCCCAGAGATCACCGAACCCGCCGTAAAGGCCATAGCCGACGAAGAGCCCGACTGCCACGAAGGCAACGATCTTGATCAGTGATTCGAAGGCAACAGCCTGGATCATGCCCCGGTGATGTTCCGTGGATTCCAGATGCCGGGTACCAAAGAGGACAGTAAATACGGCAAGTACAAGGGTGATGTACCAGGCGGAGTCATTCCACGCAGCGGTGCTCAGCTCGGTATGGGCGGTTCCCGCATCGGAAAGCACGGTAAAGCCCATTGAGATGGCTTTTAGCTGGAGCGCGATATAAGGAACACTACCGAGGAGCGCGAAGATCGCAACCATGGCCGCCAGGGACTGTGATTTACCATACCGTGAGGCAATGAAATCAGCGATGGAGGTACTGTTGTTGCGTTTGCTGATGAAGATGATACGACGCAACAGCGGGGCGCCAAACACAAAGACCAGCAAGGGGCCCAGATAGATAGGCAGGAAGCCAAGTCCTTCCTGGGTGGCGCGCCCTACAGCACCGTAGAAGGTCCAGGAGGTGAAATACACCGCAAGGGAGAGGGCATATACATGGGTTCTTGCCCAACGCCGGCGATACAGCCCGGGGTGGCGGTCACCAGCCCAGGCAATGGCAAACAGCAGCGAGATGTAAGTGATCGATATGAGAACTAACAGCCAGCCACTGAGCATATACAGGCTTTCCCAAAATACGATGAACGGACGTCAGGCTCGTTATCCGGACCTACTGATCGCAGGCAAGCTTCAGCAAACGGTCGTCCTCAGACAGTGTTCGCAGTGCACTGGTATCCAGGCTCTGTTCACCCTTGAGGGGAACCAGTTCACGAGATCCACAGTTTAGCAGATACATTTTCTGGGACACCGCGTCAGTGTAGGACTGCTCGAAGCGGTAGAGGCTGAAGCGGACGATATCCTTCTCTGGATCGTCCATCACAATGCTGCTGGTGTCCAGAACCGTGAAGGCTGCAACCTGCGGTACCACATAGGCCCATGGCCGCCAGGGTGCCCCGTATTCTTCCGTACTGATCACGACAGCTTCGTCCGGGAGCTGAGTCTGTTTGAGCTCAAACCAGGTGTATTCCATGTAGATCAGGTAGCCCAGCATGCCGGCCCCGGCAAAGGCCGGAATAATCCACTTTGGTGCTTTTTTGCGAGTAATGGCACGTATGCCGAGGGCGATACCTGCGGCACCGAGACCACAAAATACTGTCGCCACAAAAGTCCAGAACATAAGGTTGTTTCCTCGAAAAAAAACGGGCTTCCCCAGTGAGGAAGCCCGTTCAGGTTCAGCCTGTCAGATTCTCATCTGTCGTTGGCTGACGTGTTGCTTAGTGGCCAGTGGCGCTGCCGGAACCCCGTGGGTAACGCACGCTTTCGACCAGTTCCTGAATCTCAACGGGCGGTTCTTCGGTCGCGTTAGAGACCGCAAAGGCTACCGCAAAGTTGATCAATGCACCAATCGCGCCGAACGACAGTGGGGAAATGCCCAGCAGCCAGTTGTCCGCCGTGTTGGGGAGGTTGTTGGTTTCAGGAATGAAGAACCAGCCCAGGTAAATGAAGATATAGACCAGCGTGGAAATCAGGCCTGCCAGCATACCGGCGATGGCGCCCTTGTTATTCACACGCTTGGAGAAAATACCCATCATCAGTGCCGGGAACAGCGAGGCTGCCGCGATACCGAAGGCCAGCGCCACTACCTGCGCCGCAAACCCTGGAGGGTTGGCACCGAGGTAGGTGGCCACCGCAATGGCAACGGCCATGGAGATACGTGCTGCCAGCAGTTCCCCCTTCTCCGATATATCGGGTTTGAACGCGCCCTTGATAAGGTCGTGACTCACCGCAGACGATATGGCCAGCAACAGGCCGGCCGCTGTGGACAGCGCCGCTGCAAGACCACCGGCCGCAATCAGGCCGACAACCCAGCCTGGCAGGTTGGCAATCTCAGGGTTGGCCAGTACCAGAATATCGTTGTTGTAGGTGAATTCGTTACCTTCCCAGCCGCGCTCTTCTGCTTCTTCCGCGAATTCCTCACTGCCCTCGTTGTAGTGCTGGATACGGCCGTCGTTGTTCTTGTCCTCGAACTCGATCAGGCCGGTGACTTCCCATTCCTTCACCCAGCTTGGCCGGTCTTCGTACTCAATGGGCTGACTGTCAACACCGTCTGGATAAATGGTGGTCATCAGGTTCAGTCGAGCCATGGAAGCAACCGCAGGTGCAGTCAGGTACAGCAGGGCGATGAAGATCAGTGCCCAGCCAGCGGACCAGCGTGCATCAGCAACTTTCGGTACAGTGAAAAAGCGGATGATAACGTGTGGCAGACCGGCGGTACCGATCATCAGTGACAGGGTAAACAGAACCATGTTCAGTTTGTTGTCCACATCGTCTGTGTAATCCTGGAAGCCAAGCTCTGTGATGATCTGGTCAAGTTTCTCGAGCACTGGGACGCCAGATTCAACGTGAGTTGAGAACAGGCCCAGCGGCGGAATCGGGTTGCCAGTCAGTTGCAGAGAAATGAACACTGCGGGAATGGTATAGGCGATGATCAGTACACAGTACTGGGCTACCTGGGTGTAGGTAATGCCTTTCATGCCACCCATTACGGCGTAGATGAAGACCACAACGGCCGCGATAATCAGGCCGGTGGTGGAGTCAACTTCCAGGAATCGCGAGAAGGCCACGCCAGCACCGGCCATCTGGCCGATTACGTAGGTGACGGACGCGATTATCAGACAGGCAACCGCCACAAAGCGGGCGTTCTTGCTGTAGAACCGGTCGCCGATGAACTCGGGAACCGTGAACTTGCCAAACTTACGCAGGTAAGGAGCAAGCAGCATGGCCAGCAGCACGTAACCGCCGGTCCAGCCCATCAGGAAGGTTGAGTTGGCATAGCCACCGGCGGCAATCAGGCCCGCCATGGAAATGAAGGATGCCGCCGACATCCAGTCGGCACCGATGGCCGCACCGTTGGTTATCGGATGCACGCCGCCACCCGCAACGTAGAAGTCACTGGTGCTACCGGCCTTTGCCCAGATGGCGATACCGATGTAGAGGGCGAATGAGCCGCCCACGAATAACAGGTTGATGACAAATTGGCTCATTCGGGCTTACTCCTCATGCACGTCGAATTTTTCATCGAGCTTGTTCATCCGCCAGGCGTAATGAAAAATCAAGGCGATGAAGGTAAGAATCGAACCCTGTTGGGCGAACCAGAACCCGAGGTCCGCTCCGCCAATGGGTATTCCGGCGAGCATGGGGCGAAGCAATATCGCAAAACCGTAGGATACCAGGGCCCAGACGATCAGGCTCCCGAATATCAGGCGCAGGTTCGCCTTCCAGTAATTCACAGCATCGTAGTCATGACCTGACATAGGATCACTCCTGTCTTGTTGTTGTGGGGGTTGGGTGGGTTTTCTGTAACGTGTTTGTGGTAGAGAAATTATTATTCATATAGTTCTTCTCCGACTTGTTGTCTTCTCCGACTTTACCTGTCAAGCGCTAGATAGATATTGGCAAAAGGTCTAATTCTCAGTTATTTGCCTGCTAAACCGTCCGCTAATGCGACACAGTTCAGGTTGTCAGCTATGCCGATGCATGTTTTTCAATTGCCGGTAGTACTTCAGTTTGCCGTTGAGGTCCTTGAGTGTGATCACATCGTTTTTTTTCGCCTTGTTGATAACTGCCAGAGTCAGTTCGGCAGTAGCCATGGCATCGGCTGCTGCATGGTGGCGGGCACTGACCTCCAGGCCAAAAAAATCTGCCCAGTTATCGAGACCGTGGCCCCCGGTTTGCGCATCGGGAAAGAAGGCGGGAAGCATTTCCGCCACATCAATCCAGGTATGGGGCTGGGTGTAACCGAGGGTCTGCTTCAGTGCCTTCTCCAGAAATTTCTGGTCGAAGGCGGAATGGTAGGCGAGGATTGGATCGCCATTCATCCATTCCAGCAGATGCAGCAGGGCGTCTTCGGTCTCATGGCCCCGGGTGAGGGCCTCCGGGCCGATGCCATGAATCAGGACGGTTTCGCTGATGTCCAGTTCCGGGCGTCTGAGTATCAGGTCAAACTGGTCATCCATGACGATGGCGTTTTTCCGGATGGCCACGGCACCAATGGCGATAACCTCATCCTTTGCCGCATTGAGGCCTGTGGTTTCAAGGTCCAGCACAATCAACCGGCATTCAGACAGGCGCTGGTCGCCGGCGGTTTTTGGAGTTGGCAGATGCTCGCGGTCGGGCCCTCCGGTAGTGCCGGCCCTGAGCCGTTCAATCCAGTCTTTGATCTGCTCCAGCATAGCGTTCTGCCCGGTGGTCAGAGTTGATAGGTGACTTCCAGTTTCTGCTGTAAACGCTGAGCCTGGCGGAAGGACTCGCGAAGGATTCGCCGGTCAAGCGGGTTGAGGTCGTCCGGATCAATGTAGTTGGACAGGGGTTCATCACGCTCCAGCATTTCCTGGTGAGCCCTCATGCGAATGGCCTGAATCAGACTGTAAGCTTCTTGCCAGGCATTGGCATCCTTGGGGTCGAAGACGCCTTTTTCCGCGAGTTTGCGCATTCTTTCCAGTGTATTGGCCTCGCCAACGCCGTTGGCCAGGGCGAATACTCTGACGGCCTCCACAAACGGCGCCAGGCCCTGACGTTTGAGGTCGAGATTGTGCTTCTTGCCATCATCCTCGACATAACGGAAGTTACGGAACATGGTCAGAGGGGGTTTGCGTTGAATGGCGTTGCCCGCGAGCATTTTCTGGAACAGGGCATTCTTGCGGATTCGTGAGAGTACCTTGTCGAGCAGTTCCTCCAGCGGTTCCCTGGGACCGAATACGGACCGCATATCCAGGAAGATAGAGGAATACACCAGGTTTTGAGGTGTTGAGGCATCGATAAAGCGGATGAACCACTCGTCCCATTCCCGGCCGCTCAGGCACAGTTTCGGGTTACTGGCCATGATGTTGCCCTTGCAGAGGGTAAAGCCGCATTCTGCCAGTTCTTTGTTGACGGTTTCCGCGAAGGGCAGCAGTTTTTCCCGCACCTGATCCTCGGTCATTCCCTCGGGTGTCTCGAACAGAATGCCATTGTCCTGATCTGTCAGCAGGGTCTGTTCCTGCCGGCCTTCACTGCCGAAAGTGAGCCAGGTGAAGGGAATTCCGGGGTCGTTCTTCTTTATGTTCAGTTCCAGCACACGGCGCACGGTAACATCGTTCAGAGTCGTAATGATCTTGACCACCTGGCCGGAGTCGGCGCCGTGGGCAAGCATGGAGTCCACCAGTCTGGAGACATCGGTTCTCAGGCTGACAAGTGTCCGCAGGTGGCTGGCCGTGCCTATGGTGCGGGCGAGATTGACCAGATCGACCCTTTGCAGGGAGAACAGGTCTCTTTCGGAAACCATGCCGATCAGGCGTTTTTCGTCATCGACGACGCAAATATGCGCAAAATGGTGCTCCGCCATGAGCATGGCAGCCTCGAACGCATCCGCCTGGGCTGTCAGGCAGCAGGGATTGCGGGTCATGACCTGGCCAATGGGGGTGTCCAGGGGGCCTTTTTCTTCTGCCACCATGGTACGCAGATCCCTGAGGGTAAAAATCCCTGTGGGGTGACGTCCGTCATCTGTTATCACAATGCTGCCGACATTGTTTTCATGCATGCGTGCGACCGCCTTGCGAACCGGGAGATCCGGCGAGCACACGATGGGGTTGCGAATGGCATAGCGCTCCAGTGGTGTGTCCAGTGAGTTGCTGGAGCCCATGGAGGCCATGGCGCCGGTCTGGATTCGCTGGTTTACCTGATCGAGCAGACTGCTTACGCCACGGAGACAGAAATCCCGGAAAGGATCGCTCTGGGAGAACAGCTTTACAAACGTGTCGTGTTCAATGCTGAGGCAGAAGGTGTCCCCGGAGGCTCGGTGCAGGGTGCGGGTAGGGCGTTCACCGATCAGTGCGGCCAGTGGAAAACATTCGCCCTGGCTGATTTCGAAGGTGGTTTGAGTCTCGCCGTCCTTGTCACGGGAGCGCTCGCCGCGGATGCGTCCCTGCTTGACGATATAGAAACGCCTCACCGGGCCGTCTTCCGGTGATAGTACAACATCCCCGTCCGCGAAGAATCTCAGGGAAGCGTGTTCGGCAAAATGGGCCAGATGCGAGTCGTCCATGTTGGAAAACGGTGAATGCTCACGCAGAAACGTCATAATGGCGCGGGTATTCTGGGGGCGTTCGCTGTCCTGGGGTACGGCGGTCATAAACACGCTCCGGTGTCGTTGTTATGTGCCAGAAGTGTAGACTACCAGCTCGCTTGAGGACCCTAATATTTTCGTCTGATAGCGGAATATCGCTTTCGATGCAGGTGCAGGCTGGCGGCTCGCCTTTATGAAGGGGGAGGCGGGTGGTAAAGTCCCATCAACCCGACTGAAAATGATACCGACATGACGACCAAAGATGAGCGCCTTAGCTTTCTGGAGGAGATGAAGGACGTCCGTCGCATCCGGAAGCCCAACAAGGCCGACGTGAAGGCTCCCAAAGAGTTGACCCCCGGGCACCTCGAAAGGCAACGGTCAGCCATGGACCAGCCACTGAAAGATCGTAACCCGCTGACCGCTGATATGGTCGAGCCGCTGACGGCGCATGATGTGCTGTGCTGGCAACGTCCTGGCGTCCAGCACGGGGTTTTTCGCAAGCTCCGTCTAGGGCAGTACCCGATCGAGGCCCGCCTGGACCTGCATCGCATGACCGTTGAAGAAGCGCGCAGGGAGGTGTTCGGCTTTATATCAGACTGTGTCCGCTTTGGGCTGAGATCCGTTATGATCCTGCACGGTAAGGGCGAACGTAATCCGGATGGTATCGCCCAGCTCAAGAGCTACATCGCCAAGTGGCTGCCGGAGCTGGATGACGTGCTGGCCTTCCATTCCGCCCAGAAGCGCCACGGTGGCACCGGTGCCGTCTATGTCATGGTCCGCAAGGGTGACCGTGACAAGCAACGCAATCGTGAACTCCACGGTTCCTGAGTCTAGTCCGTCAAAACCGACGAAATCGGTCCGGAGGTGAGAGTGAAGCAACTGATGTTGGTACTTTTCGTGGTAACTGCCCTGGCAGGATGCAAGGACCGCGTCATCTGGGATGACAAAGGCAAGGTCGACGAGGCGACGAAGGATCGCGAAGTGTGGGATTCCGGCGGAAAAATGGAAACCGGTGAGCGCAAGATCTGGACTGACAAGGACGGTAACGACGTCGTTAAATAACACCTTTCCGCCGCCAGCAGAATAATAACTGAACCGGGGCCGCCCCGGCGAACAAGGGGGAGTATTCATGGCTGTTAGCCTGAGTGTGAACGGCGTAACGCACACCGTTGACGTTGAGAATGATACGCCATTGCTGTGGGTCGTTCGCGATGAACTGGGGCTGAAGGGAACCCGGTTTGGCTGCGGTATGGGGCTGTGCGGTGCCTGTACCGTTCACCTTGACGGACAGCCGGTACGCTCCTGTTCCACGCCGGTGGAGATGGCCGATGGTGGAAACATTACCACCATCGAGGGGCTTGCAGCCGATGGTGATCTGCATCCCCTGCAAAAAGCGTGGATCGAGCATGGCGTTCCCCAATGCGGATACTGCCAGTCTGGCCAGATAATGAGCGCAGCACATCTGCTTCAGCACAATCCATCGCCCTCCCGGGAGGACATTGTTGCTGCGGTCAGCGGCAATCTTTGCCGTTGTGGCACCTACTCGCGGATTGTGGCCGCTGTTGAGGCTGTGGTTGATAGCCGCAGGGAACAGTCCGGCCGAGAGGAAGCGTGATATGTCCATGAATCGACGCGACTTTCTCAAGGTAACAGCAGGCACCTCCGGTGGGCTGGTGCTTGCACTTTCGCTGAAAGGGTGTGCGGGGGTTCCCACCGGGTACGATGAACAGAGCGGAGAATGGAAGCCTGATGCCTGGCTGGAACTGACCGCCAGTGACGAGATCTATTTCACCCTCGCCCGAGTGGAAATGGGCCAGGGCACCTACACCGGACTGACAACCCTGATTGCAGAGGAGCTGGAGGTGACGCCGGCTTCCATCAAGCTCAGGTTTGCGCCGGTGGCCACCGAGTATCGAAACCCTCTGTACAAGCTCCAGTTGACGGGCGGAAGTACCAGCCTGGCGACCAGCTGGCAGCCATTGCGCATCGCCGGGGCTTCGGCCCGGACCATGCTGGTCAGCGCCGCGGCCAGTGTCTGGGAAGTCAGCCCGGGCGATTGCAGGGCATCTGAAGGCAGGGTAGTGCACCCCAACGGCCAGGACAGCCTGCCTTATGGCCGGCTGGTGGAGCTGGCCTCAAAGCAGAATGTGCCGGGCGATCCCGCGCTGAAGCCCAGAGGGGAATGGAAATACATCGGCAAGAACCGTGGGCGCCTGGATGCCGAGGCCAAGACCACCGGTGCCCCGATCTACGGCATCGATGTTGAGCTGGAGGGCATGGTTTACGGGGTTGTTACCCGTCCGCCACGGTACGGTGCCCGGGTCCGGTCTTTTGATGATTCGGCTGCCCGTAAGATGCCGGGGGTGCTGGAAATCTTCGAGATTGAGCGTGGTGTTGCGGTCGTCGCCGATAAATACTGGCGTGCCCGCAAGGCTCAGGAGGCTTTGACAGTCGATTGGGACAACAGCGAGGCGCTGGACGTGTCGACCGATCAGGTTTTCGCCTCCTACCACAAGGCAGCGGATGAAGACCCCGGCGAGAGTGAGCGAAGTGAGGGGGATTACCGCCGTGCGGTCGATAATGCAGGGCAGGTGATTGAAGCCAGCTACGAACAGCCTTATCTGGCCCATGCCACGCTGGAACCCATGAACGCGACAGCCTGGTACCGGGACAGCGAAATTGAAGTCTGGGCGCCCACCCAGGCGCCGGATCTTGGCCGGATTGCGGCGGCACGGGCGACCGACCTGTCTCCCGACGATGTAAAGATTCATACCACGTTCCTGGGTGGTGGTTTCGGGCGCCGCCTGACCAATGATTACATCGAGGAGGCGGCTGCCATCGCCTTCCGTGTGCACAAACCGGTCAAAGTGATCTGGTCGCGTGAGGAGGACACCCGCCACGACCTATACCGCCCGGCCATGTTGCACCGGATGCAGGCCAGCATCAGCGATAACAAGGTTACCGGCTGGCACCACCAGATCGTGGGCCCGCAGATACTGGATTGGTACGTGCGCAACGCCGCGCCTGCACAGTATCCATGGGCGCCGAAATTTCTCTATAACACCCTGGGCCGGGTAGGGCTGATGGCGGAGGGCATCGCGACGCCGAAAGATCATTCCGCTATTGAGGGCGCCATCGAGTATCCATACCGGGTTCCCAACCTTGATATCCGCCATACCCATACCGACCCTGGTGTCCCGGTCAGCTGGTGGCGGTCGGTGGGCTTCTCCCACAACGGGTTTGCCGTAGAGACCTTTATGGACGAGCTGGCCAGTGAGCTGGGCCAGGACCCCTACCGGTTCCGGCGTTCGCTCATTGACCACGAGCCCAGGCACCTGCAGGTACTGGACCGTGCCGTCGGGCTGGCAAAATGGGATGAGCCGGTTGAGGAAGGGCGGGCCCGTGGCCTGGCCCTGTACCGCAGTTTCGGCACCTATGTGGCCCAGGTTGTTGAGGCCAGTGTCGAGGCCGGGGAAATCCGGGTGCACAAGGTGGCCTGTGCCGTTGACTGTGGCCAGGTGGTCAACCCGGATATTGTGCGTGACCAGATCGAAGGGGGCGTGATCTTCGGCCTTACCGCGGCACTTTACGGCGACATTACATTCAGGGACGGGCAGGTGCAGCAAAGCAACTTCCACGATTACCCGCTCATGCGGCATGACCAGCGCCCGGAAGTCGTTGTCGACATCGTTGACAGTGAAGAGGATCCTACCGGGGTCGGGGAGCCGGGCGTGCCGCCGGTGATCCCGGCACTGGGTAACGCGCTGTTTGCCCTTACCGGAAAGCGCCAGCGCAAACTGCCCCTGAGAGCCGAGGTTTAATCTGCCGGATGGCCAGAGGCGCTCACGAGTCCGTTCTCAGCGATGTCCGGGCCTGGCTGCTTGCCGGGAAACGGGTGTGGCTGTGCACCATTACCGAAACCTGGGGGTCATCTCCCAGGCCTGCCGGCTCCTGGCTGGCGGTCAGCAGTGATGGCGACTGGTCCGGCTCGGTGTCAGGTGGCTGCCTTGAGGAAAATCTGTTGAACCGCTGTATTGCCGGCGGGCCACAACTGCCACAGGTCATTGACTATGGTCTCACGGATCAGGACCGGGATCAGTTCCGCTTGCCCTGCGGTGGCCGCATACGCCTGCTGGTGGAACCACTGCTACCAGAGCCGGACCTGGCTCACGTGGAGGCGGTGCTGGAATCATTGGCCGCACGGAGCCCGGTTCTCCGCAGCGTTTCTCTCGCCACCGGTGCGAAGGGTTGCGAATCTGCGAATGCCGGCCAGGCCGGGGTAAGATTGCAAAGTGAGACTCTGCAGCACGGTCTGATGCCCGATTTCCGGTTGTTGCTGGTAGGCGCGGGAGAAGTGGCACGCCACGTAGGGGAGTTTGCCCGCGCTGCGGACTTCTCCGTCACTCTTTGCGAGCCCCGCCCCACCTTTTCCCGGGGCTGGAGCGACACCGGTATGCCACTGGTGCAGGCCCTGCCGGATGATCTGGTCAGCCAGTCCTTCAATGACCCCTGGGCCGGCGTGCTGGCACTGGCCCATGACCCACGCATTGATGATATGGCGCTGCTGGCGGCGCTGAATTCGGAAGCGTCCTATGTCGGTGCCATGGGCTCTGCCCGGACCTCCGGGGAACGCCGGGCCCGGCTGGCGTCCCTGGGGTTGACCAGCCAGCAGTTGGACAGGCTCAAGGCGCCAATCGGTATTGATATCCCCAGCAAGACCCCCGCGGAAATTGCGATTTCCGTGGTTGCGGACCTGATTGCCGTTCGTCACCATTTGCGGGTGGCCCGCCCATCCTTATAATGGATACCATCAAGCGCTGAAACGGCGTGTCTGTTCCGAGGTGCCTTTTGTTTGACGTAACCCGCTACGCCATTGCCGCGCAATCCATTATCGATGCTGGCCGTTTTCTCTATGGCCAGGGCTGGTCTCCGGCCACCAGCAGTAACTATTCGGCACGGATTGACGCCGAACACATTGCGGTCACGGTTTCCGGTCGTCACAAAGGCCAGCTGGCGGCCGGTGATGTCATGGTGGTGGACCTGGCCGGGAAACCTGTCCAGAGCAACGCCCGTTCATCGGCAGAGACACTGCTGCATACGGTCTTGTACCAGGCTTTTCCCGAGGTCGGGGCGGTGCTGCATACCCATTCGGTCAAGGCAACGGTGCTCAGCCGCCTGTTACCGCCCGGAGAGCCGCTGCGGCTGGAGGGGTACGAGTTACAGAAGGCGTTTTCCGGCGTAGAAACCCACGAATCGGAGCTGACAGTGCCCGTTTTCGATAATACCCAGGACATTCCGGCACTGGCACAGCGAACCGGGGAATGGTTCCGGCAGCATCCGGAGCAGCCCGGTTACCTGATCCGTGGGCATGGCCTTTATACCTGGGGCCGGACCATGGCAGACTGCCTCCGCCATGTTGAAGCCTTTGAATTTCTCTTTGAATGTGAGCTTGAAACCATGAGGGTTCGCCGATGACCACCTTGAGTATTTTCGACCAGAGTGCGCCCGATGCACCCCGCGTCGTCACCGAAGATGCCGGAAAAATTGCCAATCTGCTGGCTGAGCACGGTGTGCGATTCGAGCAGTGGGCCACACGGGATCTGCCCGCGGATGCATCGTCTGATGACATTCTTGAGGCCTACGCCGATGAGATCCGGGCACTCAAGGACGAATGTGGCTTCCAGGCAGCAGACGTAATCAGCCTGAATCCGGACAACCCCCAGAAAGAGGCGTTCCGGAAGAAGTTTCTGGACGAGCACGTGCACAGTGAAGATGAAGTGCGGTTTTTTGTCCGTGGCCAGGGACTGTTCTACCTGCATTTTGGCGACCAGGTATACGCGGTTCTGTGTCAGAAAAACGATCTGATCAGCGTACCGGACGGTACCCGCCACTGGTTTGATATGGGGCCGGAGCCGGCTTTTACCTGTATCCGGCTGTTTACCAACCCGGAAGGCTGGGTTGCAGACTTCACGGGTGAGGACATCGCCAGCCGGCTGCCCCGGTACGAGCGGCTGGCGGGAGCTGCCGGATGATCCGCGTTATCCTGACTGATATCGAGGGCACCACCAGTTCGATTTCCTTCGTTCATGATGTGCTTTTTCCGTACTCGGCTGCCCATATGGCTGATTTCGTGCGTGACGCCGAAGCTGACAGCACGGAGGTCCGGGAACAACTGGATGCCGTGGCACAAGCCTCAGGCGTTGCCCGGGATGATATCGAGGGGCTGATCGGCGTGCTGGAGACCTGGATTCGTGAGGATCGCAAGGAAACACCCCTGAAGACTCTCCAGGGAATGCTCTGGGAACAGGGCTATCAACAGGGCGCGTTCCGGGGCCACGTGTACGAGGACGCAGCGGAATACCTCCAGCGCTGGCATGATCGGGGTTTGCGACTGTTCGTATACTCTTCCGGTTCTGTGAAGGCGCAGAAACTGATATTCGGATTCAGCGAGGCCGGCGATCTGACACCCTTCTTTTCCGGCTACTTTGATACCCGTGTCGGCGGCAAGAAAGACCCCCAGTCCTACAGTAATATCCTGGATGAACTCGGGGTGGAGCCTCAGACTGTGCTGTTTCTTTCCGATGTGGAAGCCGAGTTAAAGGCCGCTGAGAGTGCCGGGTTACGCACGGTCTGGCTGGTTCGGGAAGGAGACCTGCCGGAAACCGACCGTGCCGTAGCCAGGGATTTTGCCGACGTTGACCGGTTTCTCCTGCAACGCTGATCCACTCTGTGTGCCTTCTTCTCTGACTACCAGGTGAGCAGGAGGCCCCGTGCCTGAGATCCGCAAACTGACAGCCTTCCTCCTTTGTATCGGCCTGACCGGTTGTGCTCAGGATTCCGATGTGCCGGACATGATGGATGCCTACGTGGCTCAGTTGGCCGAGGCGCTGGAACTGAGCCCGGAGTTGTCGGAAGTAAGCCCGGTTTCACAGATACCCCGCCGGCGTGAACGGGTTCTGGACATGCCGGATCTGGATATGGGGATGCTGGACTTCCTTTCCCTGTACGGTTGTGAGCTGCAATACGTGGTCGGCGAGCGGAACTCGATCATGGGCAAGGTGATGCAACCCCTGAATCGATTGCGCTACGAAACCCGCTTTGTGCGTGCGGCAGAAGACTGCCTGCCGGAAACGGAGCGGGAAGGGGTGAAAGAGCAACTGGAAGAGGCTATCGAAAGCAAGGCCGAGACCCTGCCATTGGCTGTGTGGAATGCAACCTGGGGCGTGGAGGAGGTAGAACGGCTTTTCACCCGCTCCCAGGGGTACTACCCCAGAGCCTCTGATGACACCCCGGTTGCGGAGCTGGCTTCAGATATTGAGCGCCTGAACCGAACGGTGGCGAGCCTGCTGGATGGTAATTCCGCCGAGTCACTTGATTACATTGGCGAGGTGCACCAGCGCTGGCATGCCGAGTACCGGGCGGGCCAGTTGATGAACAGTGTGAAGCTGCTGACGACACGGCTTGAGGACGGGTCGGCACTGCTGTCCGAAAGGATTGACAATACGCCGCTGTGCCCGGAAGGCGAGTCCGACACTGCTCCTGCCGGTCTCCGGAGCGCCTATGAAGAGGGGTATGGCGGCCCCGTGAAAAGCTACCTGGAGGGCATAGCTCAGGCCCGGGGGGCACTGGCAGAACCACTGGATCAACTGGCCACTCTGCAAACGGACACCATGCCCGACGCGTTTCGCGACTGGTACCGGGAGTATCTGGATACCGACAGTACCCGGAGCCTCTGGGGACAGCTGGATCAGGCAGTCGAGACCCATGCCCGGCGATGGCAACAGATTCTGGACCAGTGCGGCCAGTCACCGGAGGAATGAAACCCGGCGCTGATCAGCGCTGGCTCTCCGGGGTCACCCGCAGGATTTCCTCAACCGTAGTGGAGCCGGCGGCCACTTTCTGTGCCCCGCTGAGACGCAGTGACTTCATGCCATCCTTGTAGGCATCCACCCTCAATTGCTCCAGTTCGCATTGTTCGGTGATCTGCCGGATCAGGTTGCCGGACAGCTGCATGATTTCATACACCCCCGCGCGGCCATAGTAGCCGGTGTTCCGGCACTCCAGACAGCCTACCGGATGATAGACCTGCTTCGGGATTGTTGCTTTCCATGGCCGGGTCAGGCTCTGCCATGCCTGCTCATCCACAGGCCCGGACTCCTTGCAGTGGGGGCACAGGGTTCTGGCCAGCCGTTGTGCCATCACCCCCAGTACCGTGGCGCGAATCAGGTAGGGGGGGATGCCCAGCTCCATGAGCCGGGTAATGGCGCTGGGGGCATCGTTGGTGTGTAGTGTGGACAGCACCAGGTGTCCGGTCAGGGCTGCCTGTACCGCCATCTCCGCGGTTTCCAGATCACGGATCTCGCCAATCATGATGATGTCCGGGTCCTGCCGCAGCAGGGCCCGCACGCCGGAGGCGAAAGTCAGCTCAATATTGGTCTGCACCTGCATCTGGTTGAAGGCCGGCTCTACCATCTCGATGGGGTCTTCGATGGTACAGATGTTCACTTCCGGGGTGGCCAGCTGTTTGAGGGTGGAATACAGGGTGGTGGTCTTGCCGGAACCGGTGGGCCCGGTGACCAGCACAATGCCATGTGGGCGGTCGGTAATGCCCTGCCAGCGCTCCCGGTCTTCCTTCGAGAAGCCCAGTTGCTCGTAGGATTTCAGTAGCACTTCCGGGTCAAAGATCCGCATCACCATTTTCTCGCCAAAGGCGGTAGGCATGGTGGCCAGCCGCAACTCCACTTCGCTGTTGTCCGGCTTGCGGGTCTTGATACGGCCATCCTGGGGACGGCGTTTCTCCGCCACGTTGAGGCGCCCCAGAATTTTCAGGCGGCTGGTCACCGCCACACCAACCTGATCCGGAAATTCGTAGACATTGTGCAGCACGCCGTCGATACGGAATCGCACCTGGGTGACATTACGCCTCGGTTCGATATGGATATCCGAGGCACGCTGATCGAAAGCATACTGCAGCAGCCAGTCAACGATCTTGACCACATGCTGGTCGTTGGCGTCCGGGCTTTCGCTGGCACCCAGATCCAGGAGCTGTTCAAAGTTCTGGGAACCTGCGGGGCCAGAGGCATTCGCACCGCCGCCAGCCTTGCTGACAGAGTTGGCCAGCTGATAGAACTCGACGGTATACCGGCGGATATCCTCCGGGCTTGCCACCACACGTTGAATGTCCTTGCGGACAGCCTGTCTCAGGTTGCCTTCCCAGTCACTCTTGAAGGGTTCGGAGCTTGCAACCAGTACTTCATCCTCGCCGATTTCAACCGCAAGAATGCCGTGGCGCTGGGCAAAAGCGTAGGACATCACCCGGGCAATGGCCGGGGTGTCTATCTTCAGGGGGTCAATGTGGTAGTAGGGTTGTTCCGCCCATTCCGCCAGCCATTGGGTCAGCTTGTCCAGGTCCAGGGTGCGGCCTGTTTTCAGGCTCTCCAGTCCGGCCTTGGCCACCAGTTCCAGCGGGTGACGCTGGCTGGCGGGCCCGCCGGAACCCGTCTGTATGCCTATGTTCGCTGACAGTACCCGTTCGGCATCTTCCTGTGTGATCTCACCACTGGTTACCAGGGCGGTACAGATATCCCTCAGGGTGAGGGTGCTTCTGTGTGGCGCTGGTGGATGAGTGCTATCGGCCATCGTGCGTTTCCTGTCAGGTTTCTGAAACCGGCTGTGGACGATTCACCTTAAGGTGGACCATGGCCACTGTAAACAACAGGAAGGTGAGCACCGTTAGTATCATCGGCGCAATGGCTCCTTCGCTGAGCCAGGCGGAAACCACGTAGCGGGTGAAATAGAAAATGACGATGAAGCTCAGCCAGATGTAGCCCCGGTTGTGGCCCCTGAAAACCGGTACCGCGAAGGCCAGCAGCGGGATGAGTTTGATGCTGAGCATCAGGGTTACCGAGACCCCCTCGGTCTGAACCGGATAGAAGGTGGTAATCACCAGTGCCACCAGGGTGGCAAGATAGAGGCCAATGGTCAGTCGTGCAGTGGTGCGCGCTTTCGGATTATGAAGCATTCAGGATTCCGTTGTTGGTGGTTTGCAGTCAGTCACCAAGTTTTACGGCGAGCCGCGCCAGGCGTTCACCGAATGTCTGGCAAATGGTCTTTTCGTGGTCGGTAACTGCCTGCTGTTCGCCTGTTCCGGCCCAGTGTGACGGCCCATAGGGGGTGCCGCCGGACGCCGTCTCGTTGAGGGCGCTTTCCGAGTAGGGTACCCCGCAAAGCACCATGCCATGGTGCAGCAATGGCATCATCATGGTCAGCAATGTACTTTCCTGGCCGCCGTGGAGGCTGCCGGTAGAGGTAAAGGCGCCGGCAGGCTTGCCCGCAAGCGCGCCGTTCAGCCAGAGATCGCCAGTGCTGTCGAGAAAATATTTCAGCGGTGCTGCCATATTGCCGAAACGGGTCGGGCTGCCAATGGCGAGGCCGGCGCAATTGGCCAGGTCAGCCTTGCTGACATAGGGGGCTCCCTGATCCGGAACTCCGGGCAGAGTTGCCTCCGTATCCGGCGATACACTCGGCACCGTGCGGATTCTGGCATCCATGCCCGTTACCCGGGAAACACCCCGGGCAATCTGGCTGGCCATCTCTGCGGTCTGGCCGGTGCGGCTGTAGTAGAGCACCAGAATGTAGGGGGCATCTGCGGCCATCGGTTGTCTCCGCTTACAGTATGTTGAGGACGTTCTCGGGCGGACGGCCAATAGCCACTTTGTTGCCCCTGATCACAATGGGGCGCTCGATCAGCTTCGGGGTTTCGACCATTGCCCGGATCAGTGCATTCCGGCCAAGCTCCGGGTCGTCCAGGCCCTGCTCCCGGTATTCCTTTTCCTTCGTTCTCATCAGATCCCTGGGATCTGCCCCCAGCGCATCCAGGATGTGTTCGAGAATTTGCGCTGTTGGTGGCGTTTCCAGGTAGCGTATAATTTCCGGCTCAACACCCTGTTCTCGAAGGAGTTCAAGGGTTTGCCGGGATTTTGAGCAACGCGGGTTGTGGAAAATTCTGGTCGGTTCTGTCATGGTTCTCCATCTTTCCAGGTCAGCCAAATCGTATATTGATCTGAGCGCCGTAGTCTAACAGGAGGGCTCCCTGTGCAATACCCCGCCAAATTGCGTTATTCCTCCGGGTGGTACGGGCTCGGAATCCTGCTGGCTTTGCTCATGTTGGCGGGCTGCCAGAACCAGGAGTTTGAAAAGCCGGATGGAACGACGCTGGACTGGGAAAGTCTGCGCGGCCACTGGGTGCTGGTCAATTACTGGGCGGAATGGTGCAAACCCTGCCTTGAGGAAATTCCCGAGCTGAACGACCTTGACCGGTCCGCGGCCATTGTTGTCCTGGGTGTGAATTTTGACGATATACAGGGTCAGGAACTCATTGACCTGGGCAAAAAGATGGGGATTGAATATGGCATGCTGGGAGAGGACCCCGGGCCCGAACTGGGTTGGGAAACCCCGGTGGGACTGCCCGCCACCTTTGTGGTCAACCCCGAGGGCGAACTGGTCGAGACCCGCTTCGGGCCCCAGACCGAGGAAGACATCAAAGAACTGATCGGGCGCTGACCCGGCCCGAAGCCGTTATTTACAAGCAGGAATACCCCGACACTATGTCACAGACCTTTGTCCACCTCCGCGTGCACTCCGAATATTCCATGGTAGATGGGCTGGTTCGGGTAAAGCCACTGATCAGTCGGGTAGCCGAACTTGGCATGCCAGCCGTTGGCCTGACCGAGCAGTCGAACATGTGCTCCCTGGTACGTTTCTACAAGGCTGCCATGGGGGCCGGGGTAAAGCCGATCATTGGCGCGGACCTCTGGCTTGAAAACCCGGAAGAGCCGGACAATCCGTTCCGGATTACCCTTTTGGCCCGTGATAATGATGGCTACCTGAACCTCACTGAAGTCGTTTCCCTGGGTTATACCGACGGGCAGCGTTTCGGCAAGCCCATCATCCAGCGCAAGTGGCTTGAAAGCCGGGCCGAAGGCCTGATTGCACTGTCTGGTGCCCGGATGGGCGATGTGGGCAAGGCTCTGATGGCCGGCAAACCGGAACTGGCCAGGCAGCGTGCCGAGTACTGGATGAACCTCTATCCGGGGTCCTTCTACCTGGAGCTGCAGCGTACCGGGCGACCGGGGGATGAAGACTGTCTGCACCTGAATGTGGAACTGGCCGAGGTGCTTGCCTGCCCGGTGGTGGCCACCAACGACGTTCATTTTCTTCACGCCGAGGATTTCGAGGCCCACGAGGCCCGGGTCTGTATCGGTGAAAGCCGCACCCTGGATGATCCCCGCCGGGACCGGCGCTTCAGTGACCAGCAGTACCTGCGCAGCGCGGAAGAAATGATCGAGCTGTTCTCGGATATTCCCGAGGCCGTGGAAAACACCGTTGAGATCGCGCGCCGGTGCTCGGTCCAGGTGCGCATGGGCGAATACTTCCTGCCGAATTATCCCATCCCTGACGGGATGACCATGGAAGAATATTTCCGCAAGGTATCCGAGGAGGGGCTGGAGGAGCGACTGGCCAAGACCCTGAGCAAAGATGACCCGGATTACGACAAGAAGCGTGAGGCCTACTACACACGGCTGAACTTCGAGCTGGATATCATCACCCAGATGGGGTTCCCGGGTTACTTCCTGATCGTTATGGACTTCATCAAATGGGCCAAGAACAACGGTGTACCGGTGGGCCCGGGCCGGGGGTCTGGTGCCGGCTCTCTGGTGGCCTACGCCCAGTTGATTACCGATCTTGATCCACTGGAATACGACCTGCTGTTCGAGCGCTTCCTGAACCCGGAACGGGTATCCATGCCCGACTTTGACGTGGACTTCTGCATGGAGGGCCGCGACCGGGTGATTGCCTACGTGGCGGAGAAATACGGTCGGGAAGCGGTTTCCCAGATTATTACTTTCGGCACCATGGCCGCCAAGGCGGTTGTGCGTGACGTGGCCCGGGTTCAGGGCAAGTCCTACGGGCTGGCGGACAAGCTGTCGAAGATGATTCCCTTCGAACCGGGTATGACCCTGGAAAAAGCCCTGGAACAGGAGCCACAACTGGTCGAGTTCCTGGAGAACGACGAGGAAGCCCAGGAAATCTGGGAAATGGCACTGAAGCTGGAAGGCGTGTGCCGTAACGCCGGCAAGCACGCGGGCGGCGTGGTCATTGCGCCCACCAAGATCACTGATTTCTCGCCGCTGTACTGCGACGACGAGGGCGGCAGCCTGGTGACCCAGTTCGACAAGGGCGATGTGGAAGATGCCGGCCTGGTGAAGTTCGACTTCCTGGGCCTGCGAACCCTCACCATCATCGACTGGGCCCTGAAGATGATCAATCCCCGCCGGGAAAAGCGGGGCGAGCCGGCACTGGATATCAACGAAATCCCCCTGGACGATGGGGCGTCCTTCGAGATGCTCAAGAAGGCGGAGACTACGGCGGTCTTCCAGCTGGAATCCCGGGGCATGAAAGATCTGATCCGCCGTCTGCAACCGGACTCCCTGGAAGACATGATCGCCCTGGTGGCGCTGTTTCGTCCCGGGCCACTGCAGTCGGGCATGGTGGATGACTTCATCGACCGCAAGCACGGTCGCCAGCCGATGTCCTTCCCCCACCCGGATTACCAGTATGAAGGGCTCCGGCCGGTCCTGGAGCCCACCTATGGGGTAATCCTGTACCAGGAGCAGGTCATGCAGATTGCCCAGGTAATGGCAGGCTATACCCTGGGTAACGCCGACATGCTGCGCCGGGCCATGGGCAAGAAGAAGCCCGAGGAGATGGCCAAGCAGAAACAGTTCTTCCTGGATGGCTGTGAAAAGAACGGCATCGACAAGACCCTGGCGGAGAACATCTTCGACCTGGTGGAAAAATTCGCCGGTTACGGCTTCAACAAATCCCACTCTGCCGCTTACGCCCTGGTGTCCTACCAGACCCTCTGGCTGAAGGCGCATTATCCCGCGGAGTTCATGGCGGCGGTACTGACGGCGGATATGCAGAACACCGACAAGGTGGTCACGCTGGTGGAGGAATGCCGCAGCATGGGGCTGGAGTTGCTGGTTCCGGATGTCAGCCGTTCCGAGTACACCTTCACAGTGAACGATGACGGCGCCATTGTGTATGGCCTGGGGGCGATCAAAGGCCTGGGCGAGGGGCCGATCCAGAGTATCCAGGCCGGTCGGGCAAACGGCGAGCCTTACCAGGATATCTTTGATTTCTGCCGTCGGGTGGATCTGAAAAAAGTCAACAAACGGGCCATGGAAGCGCTGATTCGCTCCGGGGCCATGGACAAGCTGGGTGCCGGGCGTGCGCAGCTGATGGCCAGCATCGACAAGGCCATCCAGCAGGCGGGCCAGCAATCCCGCAACGAATCCGTGGGCATGACGGACATGTTCGGGGACATGCTGATGGGCGGGGAAGATGGCGATCCATACTCCGACGTGGCAAATGTGCGGGAATGGCCCAAGAAAGAACGCCTGAAAGGTGAGAAGGACACCCTGGGCCTCTACCTGACCGGGCATCCGTTCGACGAGTACGAGCAGGAAGTTCGGCGGTTTGTGCGCTCATCCATTGCGGATCTCAAGCCGGCCCGGCAGCCACAGCGGGTTGCCGGACTGGTTGTGGCCCAGCGTTCCATGAAAACCCGCACCGGCTCCACCATGGCATTTATCACGCTGGATGATCGCAGTGCACGGATTGAGGCAACGCTGTTTTCCGAGGCATTTTTCGAGAATCGGGAATTGCTGCAGTCAGACCAGGTGATTGTTGTGGAAGGACAGGTCAGCCACGATGATTATTCCGGCCAGATGAAAATGCGGGTGAACTCGGTGATGGACGTGGGCACGGCGCGGCAGCAGTTCAGCCGTGGGCTGAAACTGGCCATTCATGCGGACCAGCTCCAGAATGGTCTGCTGGATAAACTGGATTCCACCCTCAGGCCCTTCCGGTGCGAAGGCAGTCCGGTATGGATCGAGTACAGCAGCGATAACGCCAGCACCCGCATTGAGCTGGGTGAATCCTGGCGGGTGCAACCCGATGACGATCTTCTGCTGGAACTGAAATACCTGGTGGGCGACCAGTCGGTAGAACTGGTCTATGATTGATATTGTCCGGCAAGGTTCATCCCGGGTGTGGCGGAGGTATTAAAATATTACGTTTTTGTCAGAAAGCGGACTCATACCAAGGTCCGCTTTAGCCATGGCCCCGGCGCTGCTATCTTTGTCCAAAATTCTGGTTTGGCGGCTTACATTCCCGCCATGCAAGCAAATGATGGAACATCATGAACCCTAACTATCTGGATTTCGAACAGCCTATTGCCGACCTTGAAGCCAAGATTGAAGAGCTTCGCATGGTGGGCAACGATACCGACATCAATATTACCGACGAGATCAGCCGGCTCCGTAAAAAAAGCGTAAGCCTGACTGAAAGCATCTTCTCGGATCTCAAGCCCTGGGATGTTTCCAGACTGGCGCGCCATCCCCGGCGGCCATATACCCTGGACTATGTGGAGATGATCTTCGACGACTTCGACGAGTTGCACGGCGACCGTCGATACGCCGATGACCAGGCAATCGTTGGCGGCACCGCTCGCCTGGAAGGAAAGCCGGTGATGGTAATTGGCCACCAGAAAGGCAGGGAAGTGCGCGACAAGGTCAAGCGCAATTTCGGCATGCCCCGCCCGGAGGGCTACCGCAAGGCCCTGCGGCTGATGGAAATGGCAGAACGCTTCCGCATGCCCATCCTCACATTTATCGACACGCCGGGTGCCTACCCGGGCATCGGTGCCGAGGAGCGCGGGCAGAGTGAAGCCATTGCGTTTAACCTGGCGGTGATGTCGCGTCTGAAAACGCCGATTATCTCCACCGTGGTGGGCGAAGGCGGCTCCGGTGGTGCGCTGGCCATTGGCGTGTGCGATCAGTTGAACATGCTGCAGTATTCCACCTATGCGGTTATCTCGCCGGAAGGCTGTGCCTCGATTCTGTGGAAGAGTGCGGAATATGCCTCCCAGGCCGCAGAGGCCATGGGTGTGACTGCTGATCGCCTGAAAGACCTCGGCCTGGCAGACAACGTCATCACCGAACCGCTGGGTGGCGCCCACCGCAATCCGGAAAAGATGGCGGAATCCCTGCGGGCAACCCTTAGCAAGGGCATTGCCGAACTCCAGCGGCTGCCCCTGGATGAACTGGTGTCCCGCCGCTATGAGCGGTTGACCCGATATGACACGGGCCGGTAACCCCGGCTCCGGATCTGACTGGCCGGCGGCCCTCTGCGCCCCGGTCAGGAACCTGCCTTCCCATTCACGCTTGCGAGTTGCCCTCAGCGGCGGGATGGATTCTGTTCTGCTTCTTCATGTTGCTGCCAGCCTCTTTGCCGGGGATGGGCGGTTGTCCGCCGTGCACGTGAATCATCAGTTGCAGCCCAATGCCGGGCAAAGCGAACGTTTCTGCCAGCAGCTCTGTGACGCCCTCGGCGTGCCCCTGGATATCCGGCGGGTGGAGGTTTCTGGTATTGAAGACAGCCGCAGGCACTCTGGCGGGGGGATTGAAGAGGCTGCCCGCAATGCCCGCTACCAGGTATTCGAGGAAATCCTGACCCCCGGCGAGTTGCTTTTGATGGCTCATCATGGCGACGACCAGGCGGAAACGGTGCTGTTCCGTCTGCTGCGGGGAACCGGCGTCGCCGGGCTGGGGGGCATGCCACGTTCGCGACCTTTGGGCCAGGGCATGTTGTACCGGCCACTGTTGGATTTCAGTCGCGACGAACTCCAGGCCTGGGCCATGGAGAACAGTATCGGCTGGGTCGATGACCCCAGCAATACCGATGAGCGTTTTGATCGTAACTTTCTTCGCCTGTCCGTCATGCCCCTGCTCAAGGCACGCTGGCCGTCACTGATCGCCCGCATCCGGCACAGTGCCGGCGCCTGCCGTGAGAGCGACCAGCTGGCCGCAACGCTGGCAGAGCTCCGCTTCCGGCAGTGCGCCAATGACCAGGGTGCCCTGAACACGGGTTGCCTGGCGAACCTGGCGGTGGCGGAGCAGAAGAATCTGCTGCGCTGGTGGATCCGGCATTATCGCCGGGAGCCTCCGACAATAGCCGACTGGCCGCAGGTACTGAACGAATTGCTGACGGCTCCGGCCGATCGGGAGCCGGAAATCCGGGGCGACGGCTTTGCCGTTCGGCGCTATCAGGGATACCTGTATCTGGTTCCGGACCGGGCGCCACTGCCTGCGGGCAGACTCCCCCTGGTTCCGGGGCAAGCGGTGGAGTGGGGCGAATGGCGGGTGACGCTGAGCGCCGCCGGTGAACGCAAATCACCGGCGCCGGATATACGGATATCTACGAGGGCAGGGGGTGAGCGCATTCGGCCAGCCCCTGATGGCCCCTCGAAATCCCTCAAGAACTGGCTGCAGGAGAAAACCATTCCACCCTGGGAAAGAGCCCGGCTGCCGCTGCTTCTGGAGGTAAAAGACGGCAATGAAGAAGTGGTCGGGGCTGGCGACTTGTGGCTTTCCGGCAAATACTGTGGAGAGGCCCCGGCCAGTGGCTGGCGGATTGTTGTGGAGCGGGAATGTAATTGAGAAGGCGGGGCCTTTCTGGTAGTCTGGCGTCCCATCTTGAGATGACAATCTCCCTCCTTCACCGAACCAGACAAATCACGGAATCTGCATGACGCGTTATATTTTCGTCACCGGCGGTGTCGTGTCCTCCTTGGGGAAAGGTATCGCATCAGCCTCCCTGGCCGCGATCCTTGAGGCACGCGGCCTGAAGGTCACCATTCTCAAGCTGGACCCGTACATCAACGTGGACCCCGGCACCATGAGCCCGTTCCAGCACGGTGAGGTTTTTGTCACCGAAGATGGCGCGGAAACCGATCTGGACCTGGGGCACTACGAGCGGTTTATCCGCACGCCGATGTCACGCCGGAACAACTTCACCACCGGCCGCGTCTACGAGGAAGTCATTCGCAAGGAGCGCCGTGGTGACTACCTTGGTGGCACGGTTCAGGTCATTCCCCATATCACGGACGAAATCAAGCGTCGTGTGGTGGAGGGTGCATCCGGTGCCGATGTGGCGCTGATCGAGATCGGTGGCACCGTGGGCGACATCGAATCGCTGCCCTTCCTGGAGGCCTGCCGTCAGCTGAAAGTGGAAGTGGGTTCCCAGCGGGCCCTGTTCATGCACCTGACTCTGGTTCCCTACATTGCCACTGCGGGCGAGATCAAAACCAAGCCTACCCAGCACTCGGTGAAAGAAATGCGCTCAATCGGCCTGCAGCCGGACATCCTGCTGTGCCGTTCAGAGCACGAGGTGGATGCCAGCTCCCGCCGCAAGATTGCACTGTTTACCAACGTGGAAGAGCGGGCGGTTATTCCCCTGCAGGATGCCAAGTCCATCTACGCCATTCCCCGCATGCTCCACGAATTCGGCCTTGATCAGCTGGTCATCGAGCGTTTCGGTATTGATGCCAGCCCGGCTGATCTGAGCGAATGGGATGCGGTCGTCGAATCCCTGATGAATCCGGAACATGAAATCGTTGTTGCCATGGTCGGCAAGTACATGGAGCTGCTGGACGCCTACAAGTCTCTGATTGAATCGCTCCTGCACGCCGGTATCAAGACCCGTACCAAGGTCCGAATCAATTACATCGACTCCGAAGACATCGAGCGTGACGGTACCGGCGCACTGGCCAGTGCCGATGCCATCCTGGTGCCAGGGGGCTTTGGCGAGCGCGGTGTGGAAGGCAAGATCCGCACCGTGCAGTATGCCCGGGAAAACAAGGTCCCCTACCTGGGTATCTGCCTGGGTATGCAGGTGGCCGTTATCGAATATGCCCGCAATGTGGCTGGTCTGAAAGATGCCCACAGCACGGAATTCCGTGAGCACACACCGGAGCCGGTGGTGGGCCTGATTACCGAGTGGCTGGATGCCAGTGGCGAGAAAGAAGAGCGCACCGGGGAGTCCGATCTTGGTGGTACCATGCGCCTGGGCGCCCAGGACTGTATCGTGTCCGAAGGTTCCACCATCGCCAAATGCTATGGCCGCAAGACCATCCGCGAGCGCCATCGCCACCGTTTCGAGGTGAACAACCATTTCCTGCCCCAGCTGGAGGGCGCCGGCCTGAGAATCTCCGGCCGCTCTACAGACGGCAAACTGGTGGAAGTGGTGGAAGTGCCGGATCATCCCTGGTTTGTAGCCTGCCAGTTCCACCCGGAATTCACCTCCACCCCCAGGGATGGCCATCCGCTGTTCAAGGGTTTTGTCGAGGCAGCCCTGGCCCGTAAAAAGGATTCCTGATCATGGCCCAGAGTACGGTTAACGTCGCGGGAATTGAGGTCGCCAATAACAAGCCATTTGTGCTGTTTGGCGGTATGAATGTACTGGAATCCCCGGAAATGGCCATGGAAGTGGCCCAGGCGTATGTCGAGGCTACCGGCAAACTTGGTATCCCGTATGTATTCAAGGCCTCCTTCGACAAGGCCAACCGCTCGTCGGTGCACTCTTTCCGTGGTCCGGGCCTGGAGAAGGGCCTGCAGATCCTGGCGGACATCAAGAGCAAATTCGGCGTTCCCATTATCTCCGATGTTCACGAGCCGGCCCAGGCAGCACCCGCGGCGGAAGTCTGCGACATTATCCAACTGCCAGCCTTCCTGAGCCGCCAGACCGATCTGGTGGTGGCGATGGCCGAAACCGGTGCCGTCATCAATATCAAGAAGGCCCAGTTCCTGGCACCCCAGGAAATGAAGCACATCATCAAGAAGTGCGAAGAGGCCGGTAACGATAAGGTGATCCTGTGTGAGCGGGGCAGCAGCTTCGGTTACAACAACCTTGTCGTGGACATGCTTGGCTTCGGCATAATGAAGTCGATGAATGTGCCGGTGATGTTTGACGTGACTCATTCGCTGCAGATGCCGGGTGGTCGCGCTGATTCGGCGGGGGGGCGTCGAGCCCAGGTAACCGACCTGGCGCTGGCGGGCATGTCCCAGGGGCTGGCCGGCCTGTTCCTTGAGGCACACCCAGATCCGGATGAGGCCAAGTGCGACGGCCCCTGTGCGTTACGGCTCAGTCAGCTAGAGCCGTTCCTGGCGCGTGTAAAAGCCGTGGACGACCTTGTTAAAAGCTTTGAGCCACTCGATACCGCCTGATGGGCGGTTTTTGCGTTCCAGAAGGACTATGGGAGTGAGCGGGAACGGCCCTACGAAAATGTGCGGAGCCATGGATGGCGGAGCCCAAGCGCACAGGGATGTGCTTGTAGCGTTTTTCGTAGGGCCGTTCCCGCTCGCTCTTACTCCCAATTTTGAAATCAAACTTGGAGACAAAGAAGAATGACCAAGATTGCCAACATTAAAGGTCGTGAAGTTCTTGATTCCCGCGGGAATCCAACAGTGGAAGCCGACGTGATTCTTGAAGATGGAACCGTTGGCAGTGCGTGTGCGCCTTCCGGTGCGTCCACAGGTTCCCGTGAAGCGCTGGAGCTTCGGGACAAGGACGCAAGCCGCTATCTGGGCAAAGGTGTTCTGAAAGCTGTTGATGCGGTGAACACCAGGATTCGTGATGCCCTCATTGGTAAAGATGCAGCTGATCAGCGGGCTCTGGACAACATCATGCTGGAGCTGGATGGCACCGAGAACAAAGCCAATCTGGGCGCCAATGCGATTCTGGCGGTTTCCCTGGCAGCCGCCAAGGCGGCCGCTGCGTCACTGGGCAAGCCGCTGTATGCGCACATTGCGGATCTGAACGGCACTTCCGGCAAGTACAGCATGCCGGTGCCGATGATGAATATCCTCAATGGCGGCGAGCATGCTGACAATAACGTTGATATCCAGGAGTTCATGATTCAGCCGGTGGCGGCCAAGTCGTTTGCTGAGGCGCTGCGTATCGGTGCGGAGATTTTCCATGCGCTGAAGAAGGTTCTTAACGGTAAAGGCCTGAACACGGCGGTGGGTGACGAAGGTGGTTTCGCACCGGATCTGCCTTCCAACGAAGGCGCCCTGGCGGTGATTCAGGAAGCGGTGGAGAAGGCCGGTTACAAGCTGGGTACCGATGTGACCCTGGCCCTGGACTGCGCCTCTTCCGAGTTCTACAGGGATGGCCAGTACCAGTTGTCTGGCGAGGGCAAATCCTTTGATTCTGCCGGTTTCGCCGATTACCTGGCGGGCCTTTGTGAGCGTTATCCGATCGTGTCCATCGAAGACGGCATGGATGAGAGTGACTGGGACGGCTGGAAAGTTCTGACCGAGAAGCTGGGCAGCAAGGTTCAGCTGGTGGGCGACGACCTGTTTGTCACCAACACCAAAATCCTCAAGCAGGGGATCGACAAGAGCATTGCCAACTCCATCCTGATCAAGTTCAACCAGATCGGCAGCCTGAGTGAAACCCTGGATGCCATCAAAATGGCCCAGGATGCGGGCTACACGGCGGTGATTTCACACCGCTCCGGTGAGACCGAGGACACCACCATCGCTGACCTGGCGGTGGCCACCTGTGCTGGCCAGATCAAGACCGGCTCTCTGTGTCGCTCGGACCGGGTTGCCAAGTATAACCAGTTGCTCCGTATCGAAGAGGCGCTTGATGGCAGTGCGCCCTATCGTGGCCTGAGCGAGATCAAGGGCCAGGGCTGATTTGCCGGGCACCAGGGTTGGTTGTCGGGAGGGACACCGGCAGGCAACCTGCCCCGAAAGGCCATCGTGGTTGTTAAAAACGACACCACGATGGCCTTTTTGTACAAGTGGTTAGCAGAACTTGTTGCTAATCTACACTAAGGTCTATACTTAGTGTCCGGTTGTTGCCTCGTAAACGGAATTTGCAATGAAGTTGCTCTGGTCGATCATGATTATTCTTATTCTCCTGCTGCAGGTTCGCCTGTGGGTCGGGGAAGGTAGTTTTGCCCAGGTATGGGGGCTGGAAAAGGCCATTGCCGAGCAGCGTGAGGAAAATGCCGAGCTGGCAATCCGTAACGAGCGCCTGTACGCCGAAGTCCGCAACCTTCGTGGCGAGAAAGGGGCGGTCGAGGAACGTGCGCGAATGAACCTGGGGCTGATCCGTAACGATGAAACCTTCTTCCTGGTGGTTGAGCAATAATCAGCCACACGCCAGACCTTCCAAAGCCGATCACCCTCATGAGTAAACCCCGCTACTGGCTGATTGTTCCCGCCGCAGGTTCCGGCCAACGAATGCAGGCCCACTGCCCCAAACAGTATCTGCGGCTTGATAACCGGTTTGTTGTCGATATCACCCTTACGCGTCTGCTGGACTATGCCGCTTTTGACGGATGCATGGTGGCCATCAGCCCCGACGACCCATGGTGGGAGGGTACCGATGCCAGCAAGGACCCCCGCATACAGACCTGTGGCGGGGGCTCGGAACGCGCCCATTCTGTGCTGGCGGCTCTTGACGGGCTATCCGGGCAGGCAGCGGATGACGACTGGGTGCTGGTTCATGATGCGGCCCGCCCCTGTCTCCATTGCGACGATCTTGGGCGTTTATTGTCTGACCTGAGGGATCATCCGGTGGGCGGTCTGTTGGCAACACCGGTGGCTGACACGCTCAAGCGCACCAGGCCCGGGAGCTGTGAGGTTGAGGCAACGGTGGATCGCCGTGATCTATGGCGCGCCATGACACCCCAGATGTTCCGCTTTCGGACACTGAAGCAGGCGCTCGGAAGTGCAATTGAATCCGGATTTGCGGTAACCGATGAGGCTTCGGCGATCGAGTTTTCCGGGCTCAATCCCTGTATCGTGGAGGGGCGGCCGGATAACATAAAAATTACCGTACCCGCTGATCTGGCCCTCGCCGATTTTATCTTGAAAAGGAACTGACACTATGCGAATCGGGCAAGGTTTCGACGTCCATGGTTTTTGCGAAGGTGATTTCGTAACCCTCGGCGGCGTCCGTATTCCCTTCAGCCATGGGCTCAGGGCGCATTCGGACGGCGATGTGTTGCTCCATGCCCTGGCTGATGCATTGCTCGGTGCCGCCGCACTCGGGGACATCGGCCATCTGTTCCCGGATACCAGTGCGGAGTGGGCCGGCGCTGACAGCCGGGACTTATTGCGCAGAGTCGTCGAGCAGGTTGCGAACGAGGGATATGTGATTGGCAATGTGGACGCCACCATCATTGCCCAGGCTCCGAAAATGGCACCGCATATTGAAACCATGCGCCTGAATATTGCCGAGGACCTTGGCGTGCCTGTGAGCAGAGTCAGCATCAAGGCAACCACCACTGAGAAGCTTGGCTTCACCGGCCGGGGTGAGGGCATTGCCTGTCAGGCGATCTGTCTGCTTGAGACGGTGTCTTCATGATCGATACCCCCGGGAAAAATCCACTGACGTCCGGCTGGCGTCTTGACTGGCCTGTCTCTGGTGGCCGGAGAGTGGCCAGTGCGGTGTTGAAGTCTGTTGTGGATGACTTTTCCGTGGATGAGGAGCTGTCGCTACCGGATATGCTGTCGGCCGGTGGCGAGCATCTGTACATTCGGCTGGAAAAGCGCGGAGACAATACCGATTACGTAGCCCGGCAACTGGCTGCGCTCTCTGGCTGTCGACATTTCGATGTGGGCTTTTGCGGGCTGAAGGACCGTCATGCAGTTACACGCCAATGGTTCAGTGTTTACCGGCCCGGTCAGGAAGCCGACGATGTCACGTTCCTCTCAGACGTTGCCCGGACCTGGCCTGTTATTGAGCATCACCGGCAGGCACGGAAGCTGCGCCGGGGCGACCACCAGGGCAACTTCTTCCGTCTGATGCTCAGAGAGGTGTCGGGAGACAGGGATGCCATTGACAGGGCACTGACCCGGGTACGGGACGAGGGTTGCCCCAACTACTTCGGGCCGCAGCGGTTTGGCCATAACGGCGCCAATCTTGACCGGGCGCTGACCATGGACCCGTCAAAACTGAATCACCGCGGCGCACGCGCTGCCAAAAAGCGGGGCAGAGGGCGTTCGACCGCTGGCAGTGGCGACAGTAAAAACGTATTGTACTTTTCGGCGGCACGCTCCTGGTTATTCAACGAGGTGCTTGCCTGGCGGATACAGAACGGCAACTGGCAGGAACCCATGGAAGGCGAGCCCGGTGCCGGTGAAAATCAGGATATAATGATCACCGGGCCGCTATGGGGTGACGGAGGCACGGATGCCGTATCCGTGCAGGGCGAGATGGAGCGTGCAGTAGTTGCGGAGTATCCGGGCCTGGTATCGGTGTTCGCAACCACGCGCATGAAACCGGAGCGGCGGCCGCTGAAGATGATGCCGAAAGCACTCCAATGGCATTGGCACGGAAATGACCGGCTGGAGCTGACATTCTGGCTGTCGCCGGGACAATACGCGACGACCCTGCTGAGCGATGTGTTCGACATAACCGATGCAACCAGAGATACGGGAGAGGGCTGAAGCTTCCCGGTCAGAACAAGGGGCACAAGACCCCGATAATAAAATGTCCGGCCCTCCTTATCCGGTTATCCGGCTTCGAGAGATGGCAGCGGGTACTCAAGGCTAGCGGAGAAAATTGTGCGAATTCTGTTGTCCAACGATGATGGCGTTCATTCCCCGGGATTGCAGGCTCTGTATGAGGGGCTTGCGGGCTTGGGGGATCTGGAAGTTGTGGCGCCGGACCGCGACCACAGCGGCGCCAGCAATGCGTTAACACTGAACCGTCCATTAACGGTCGAGGATCACCCTAACGGGTTCCGCTCGGTTGACGGCACACCCACGGATTGCGTCCACCTCGGGGTGAATGGTCTGTTTGATGAGCCGTTTGACCGGGTGGTGTCAGGCATCAATACCCACGCCAATCTTGGCGATGACATCATATACTCCGGCACTGTCGCTGCGGCTACGGAGGGCCGTAATCTGGGTTTGCCTGCCATTGCGGTATCACTGGTCAATGAAGGGCGCTTTCATTATGAGACCGCCGCCCGGGTAGTGCGTGTGCTGCTGGAAAGCAAAGACCCCCTGACCCTTGGCCCCCGATGCATCCTGAATGTGAATGTTCCCGATGTGCCCTGGGAGCAGATCGCGGGGTTTCGTGTGACTCGTCTGGGCCACCGTGATCGTGCCGAAGGCGCCGTACCCATGACCTGCCCCCGGGGCAAGGCCCGTTACTGGATAGGAGCTGCCGGTGAAGGCAGCGACGCCGGCCCGGGTACTGACTTCCATGCCGTGCGCGAGAACTACGTGTCGATTACTCCTGTTCACGTCGACATGACCAGGCATGAAGTGCTTTCACCCCTGCGGGAGTGGGTTGGCCTGCTGTCGGAAAGGGAGGGGCGATGATGGTGGCAGAAATCGATGGTATCGGCATGACATCCCGCCGAACCCGGATGCGCCTGATTCAGCGGTTGAGGGAGGCCGGCATTAGCGACGAGCAGGTATTGCAGGCCATGTCCGATACACCGCGACATATTTTCCTGGACGAAGCCCTTGCCCACAGGGCCTATGAAGACACGTCACTCCCTATCGGTTACAGCCAGACTCTATCCCAGCCCTATATTGTGGCACGGATGACGGAAGTGTTAGTGCGCCACAAGCCTCGCAAGGTGCTGGAACTGGGTACCGGTTCCGGCTATCAGACCGCCATACTGGCGCGACTGGTGGACCAGGTGTTCAGTGTTGAAAGGATCAAACCGCTTCAGGACAGGGCGCGGGACCGGCTGCGCCAGCTTGGCCTGCGTAACGTCATGCTCAAGCACGCCGACGGTGGTATGGGCTGGCCGGACCAGGGGCCTTTTGACGGCATCATTGTGACGGCCGCTCCCAGGGACATCCCCCCGGAGCTCAAGGATCAGCTGTCCGACGGTGGGGTTATCGTGGCCCCGATTGGCGATGGCACCCAGATGCTGGTGGAAATGGTCCGCCACGGTGACCGGTTCGAAACCACCGACATCGAGCCGGTGCGGTTTGTTCCCTTGTTGGGTGGAGTTGTACGTTGACCCCGGAGTCTCAGGCACAAGACGCGACTGAAACCGCCCGCACCCACCATCCATTCACTGTGTTTCTCCGGGGTGTGGCCATGGGAGCGGCGGATATCGTCCCTGGGGTTTCCGGCGGCACCATTGCCTTCATTACCGGCATCTATTTTCGCCTGCTGGAGGCGATTGGCGCGGTTCCCCAGGCAGTTTTCAGGTATCTGCTGCGGGGCCGGGTAAAGGCATTCTGGCAGGCCTGCGACGGCACCTTCCTGCTCAGCCTGCTGGCGGGCATTCTTGGCAGCATTGCCACCCTGGCCTCTGCGATCAGCTATATCCTGGCTGAGTATCCGATTCTTGTATGGAGTTTCTTCTTTGGCCTGATCGTGGCCTCTGTCTGGCATGTGGGCCGTCAGGTCCGGCACTACGTGCCGGCACTGATTCTGCCGCTGCTGCTCGGGACAGTGTTTGCGTGGTGGGTGACCACTTTACCGGCCAGTCCGGTTGCCCCTTCCTCCCTGATATTTTTTGGAGCCGGTGCCCTGGCCATCTGCGCCATGATTCTTCCAGGCATTTCCGGCAGTTTCATTCTGGTCTTGCTGGGGATGTATGTTCCGGTGCTGGATGCCATACGGGCACTGGAGTTTGGCACCATACTGATCTTTGGCGCTGGATGCCTGGTTGGGCTGCTTTCTGTTGCAAGGCTGATAACCTGGGCGTTCAGGCGTTTTCATGACACGGTGCTGACTTTGCTTATCGGGTTTATGGTCGGGGCACTGAATAAAGTATGGCCCTGGAAGGAGACCCTGAGCTGGCGGACCAACAGTGCTGGCGAGCAGGTGCCCCTTAACGAGGCGAGTGTCGGGCCGCTGGGCTATGCTGAGATGACCGGTCAGGATCCGCAGGTGCTGCTGGCCGCGCTTTGCGCGGGGGCCGGCCTGTTACTGGTGCTGGTGGTGGAGTGGGCAGGAAGCCGGAGAGATGCTGCCTGATAGGCCTTGGGGCTGGGCTGAATTCCGGTCGGATTTGAGAGCCGGTTCACAAGACTATCGAGACGAAGTGTTACTTTTTGCTCACCAAAGGTGTTTCTGGCGGTAACAAATACAACAAGCGGGTAACTTGGTTTCCCTCGCAAAATGTGCAATAAATTAGCAGGTTACTTACAACACTTAATAAGCTTCCGTATTTTTTATACGAATTTCCAATAACGGGCATATTTTTATTCTTTTCAGATCAGTGCGTGGGTTTATTATCGCTGCAAAAGCAGTTCTCCCGCGGCTCCCCTCCGGTGCCCCTGTCTCTCCGTGTTCGCAAAAACCGGAGGGCGGTCGTACCTGGCTCTGGTTACTGCTGAGCCTGGTGCTGGTTCCCTTTCTGCTCACGGGTTGCAATACCCAGGCGCTCTATCAGGACGACATATACAACCCGCCGGTCTACTGGGGCAGGCATGTGGTCAAGCAGGGCGAAACCCTCTACAGCATTGCCTGGCGGTATGGACGCGACTACCGGGAGCTGGGAGATGCCAACAACATAAAGCCGCCATACAGCATCAAGACAGGGCAGGTGCTCAGGCTGGATGTTCGCGGTACTGTAACATCGTCCGGCGACAATAAGCGCAGTAGCAAGCCGGTGGCCTCATCATCGCCGAAGCCTGCTGCCCCGAGCACTTCTCGTCCGCAGGCACCCAGGCAGGAACCGAAACCGAAGGTCTCTAAAGCTCCGGACAAGGAATCGCCCTTGAAAGGGCAGACTCAGACCGTGGCCAGTATCGACTGGCGATGGCCGCACGTTGGCACCGTAATTGCAGGATATTCAACATCCGGGAAAGTCAATAAAGGTATTGATATTGCTGGAAAAGAGGGAGACTCTGTAAGGGCAGCGGCGAGTGGTAACGTCGTTTACGCCGGTAGCGGATTACTGGGCTACGGCAACCTGATCATAGTGAACCACAACGAGCACTATTTGAGTGCTTATGCACATAACCGCAAGATTCTGGTGCAGGAAGGGGAGGATGTAAAAGCCGGACAGGTCATCGCTGAACTGGGAAACAGCGGAACGGATCGACCCAGGTTACATTTTGAGATCAGAAAAAATGGCAGCCCTGTCGACCCTGCGCATTATCTCCCACCCCGATGAGACGGGCCTGCGAGAGAACCTGATACCGGCATCAGAGACAATTGAAACCAAACAACAAGAATTGGCGGTTTATCGCCGCAAGCTAGCAATAAATGACCTGAACAAGAAATCGAATAAACAGCAGGCGCTCGCAATAACAAGAAGACGTGAGCGAATATCCAGGATCATTGAAAGGCGGGGCAAGAGTTATGTCAGCAGATCATGAAGAACTCATCATCGATCGTGTATCCGACGTCGAGGATGCAGACGAGCAGTTGTTAGCAGAAGACAAAGTAGATGAAAAAGAGACCGCGGAAGTCGAGGCGGTTGAAACAGAAGATGACATTCCGGCCCAGGGCCGTTATTTCACCAGTCAGAAACAGCTGGACGCCACTCAGCTCTACCTCAACGAAATTGGATTTTCTCCCCTCCTGACCCCTGAAGAGGAAGTCTATTTTTCACGGCTTGCCCGCAAAGGCGAAGAATCCGGCCGAAAGCGCATGATTGAGAGTAACCTGCGCCTGGTGGTCAAGATTGCGCGGCGTTATGTAAACCGGGGTCTGACTCTGCTGGACCTCATTGAGGAAGGCAATCTGGGCCTGATCCGGGCGGTGGAGAAGTTTGATCCGGAACGTGGTTTCCGCTTCTCCACCTACGCCACCTGGTGGATTCGCCAGACCATAGAGCGGGCCATCATGAACCAGACCCGCACCATCCGTCTTCCCATCCATGTGGTCAAGGAACTGAACCTGTACCTGCGCGCCGCCAGGGAGCTGACCCAGAAGCTTGACCACGAACCGTCTGCGGAAGAGATCGCAAAGATGGTGGACAAGCCCGTGTCTGACGTCAAACGGATGCTGGGGCTGAACGAACGTGTTGCCTCCATGGATACCCCCATCGGCAGCGGTGGCGAAAAGTCGCTTCTCGATACCGTTGCGGACGAAGGGGCATCAGACCCGGCTGACCTGCTGCAGGACAACAACATGTGTTCCTGCGTCGAGAAGTGGATTGACCAGCTCAGCGACAAGCAGCAGGAAGTCCTGTCCCGTCGGTTTGGCTTGCGGGGTTATCCCATCAGTACTCTTGAGGAAGTGGGCCAGGAAATCGGCCTCACCCGGGAGCGTGTCCGCCAGATCCAGGTGGAAGCGCTTCGTCGTCTCCGCGAGATCCTGGAAAAAGAGGGACTGTCCGGAACCATGTTGTTCAAATAACAGGCGTAGTACCTAAAAACCGGCCCGTTTGCAGCGGGCCGGTTTTTTTTGCATCGCCAAATGAGAACCAGCCCGCGTAAGCGTCCTTTCGCTCCCTGTTAAACTTTGTCCACCGTGGTGGGATCAGGGTGTCGAACTTCGGTAACATGTTAACAAGACATTCAATAATAATGACTTATGAGGAAAGGACGATGAAAAAGGCCCTATCAACAGGATTTGCCTCAATGCTACTGACAGCAGCGCTGTCAGCCCCGGCTTCCGCACTGACGGTGGAGGGTGTGGATCTGCCGGATACTTACTCGGCGATGGATACCGAGCTCAAGCTCAATGGTGCGGGTACCCGCTCCAAATGGTTCATGGATCTGTACATCGGCGGCCTGTACGTGCCGGAAACCATTGACGATGGCCAGGCCATTATCAATGCTGATGAGCCCCAGGCCATTACTCTTCACATCATCTCCGGGATGATCACCAGCGACAAGATGAAATCCGCCACCATGGAAGGGTTTGAAAGCTCCACGGGCGGCGATCTTTCTGCAATCCAGGACGATGTCGATACCTTCCTCGATGTGTTTTCCGAGGAGATCAAGGATGGCGACGTGTTCGATCTGGTTTATCTGCCCGGTGAAGGCGTACGTGTCCTGAAAAACGGAGACGAGCGCGGCACGATTGGAGACCTGGAGTTCAAGAAGGCATTGTTTGGTATCTGGCTGTCTGATGAACCCGCCCAGAAAGACCTGAAAGAGAAAATGCTGGGCGAGCGGTAAGCACCCGGCAAGGCACCGGTTCCGGCTGATCCCGGGCCGGTGTCAGTCCATATAGTTCCGTTTCTCTTTGAACTCACACAGATCTTCAATGATACAGGCCCCGCACCTGGGCTTTCGTGCCGTGCAGGTATAGCGTCCGTGCAGGATCAGCCAGTGATGGGCATCCAGAAGAAACTCTTTCGGAACCAGCCGCATCAGTCTTTTTTCCACCTCGAGTACGTTCTTGCCCGGGGCAATGCCGGTACGGTTTGAAACCCGGAAAATGTGCGTATCCACCGCCATTGCCGGTTGCCCGAAAGCGGTGTTGAGAACCACGTTGGCGGTTTTCCGTCCCACCCCGGGCAATGCTTCCAGTGCCTCCCGGTTATCGGGAACCTCGCCTCCATGCTTCTCGATCAGGGCCCGGCAGGTTTTGATGACATTTTCGGCCTTGCTGTTGTAAAGCCCGATGGTCTTGATGTACTCCTTGAGCCCATCCACCCCCAGGGCCAGGATCTTCTCAGGAGTATTGGCGACCGGAAAGAGCTTCGAGGTTGCCTTGTTCACTCCCACATCCGTGGCCTGGGCTGACAGTATCACCGCAATCAGCAGTTCAAACGGGCTGGAGTAGTTCAATTCCGTTGTTGGTGTCGGATTCGCGTCCCGCAGGCGGGTAAAGATTTCGGTACGTTTTTCCTTGTTCATGGTTAATCCGCTGACTGAAAAATGGTCACAGGGTTCTCAGGAAACATGGCCGGTTACCCGCACTCGCTTGCTGCCAGCCACCACCGGTTCGGTGGCTTTGCGACGGGCCTTGATATGGTTATCTATGCCGTTCTTGAGAGCAATGAGCAGTCCCAGCCCTATAAAGGCCCCCGGTGGCAGCACCATGAACAGTACATCCGGATACTGCTCCAGCGGCCGGATGCTCCAGTCCGCGGCCATCGGGCCCAGCAGCAGATCCATGTCGACAAACAGGGTGCCCTGGCCAATAAGTTCACGCATGGCGCCGAGGACAATCAGTACCGCCAGAAACCCGATGCCCATCATCGCACCGTCCAGTAGCGCAGGCAGGGGAGGGTTCCTGGAGGCAAAGGCATCAGCGCGGCCAAGAATGGCGCAGTTGGTTACGATCAGCGGGATAAAAATGCCCAGAATCTGGTAAAGCTCGTAGGTGTAGGCCTGCATCAGCAGTTCCGCGCAGGTTACAAAAGAGGCAATGATCATCACGAAGGCGGGCAGGCGCACGGAATCGCTAACGAAGTTGCGGATCAGCGACACCGCCAGGTTCGAACCGATCAGTACCATCAGGGTAGCCAGCCCCAGACCGATTGCGTTTACCACGGTGCTGGTGACTGCCAGCAGTGGGCACAGCCCCAGTACCTGAACCAGTGCCGGGTTGTTGGTCCACAGACCCTCGCGGATGATTTCTGAACTGGATTTGGTCGCCATGTTACGAGTGCTCCCGTTCTGTTGACTGGCCGGCAATCTCTTCCGGTGTCATTGGTTCCCGTCGCGGTGAAGCCGGTTCATTCAGAAGGTCGCGAATTTCCTTCCGGTGTTTTCGGAAATAGATCAGGGATTTCTGCACCGCCTTTACCACGGCCCTTGGCGTAATGGTGGCTCCGGTAAACTGATCAAAAACGCCGCCGTTTTTCTTGACGTTCCAGCGCCTGGGTTCCGGATTCCCGATTGAACGGCCGGTGAACGAGTGAATCCAGTCGGATTTCCTGGTTTCTATGCGGTCTCCCAGCCCGGGGGTTTCCCGGTGACTGGTTACCCGCACACCCAGAACTTCACCCCCCGGATCGATGCCTACGAGCAGGTGAATATCACCGGAGTACCCATCCGGTGCCACAACCGGCATGATCAGGCCCGCTGGCCTGCCGCCGCGACGGGCGACCCAGACGGTAACCGGTTCTCCGGAATTCAGCCTTTCGTCGGCGGGAAGCTCAACAGTATCAGTCAGCAGGTTGTTGTCATGCCGGCTCTCGGGAATGATCTCGAACAGGGCTTTTGCTTCCGCCCGTGCGGCCTGTTCCTGTATGCGTTCGGCGGTCATGACCTGGGTTACTGCAATGGTCCCGCCGGTAATTATGGCAAAGAGCCCGAGGCCAACGGCATTGCGACGGATGGACTGTGCGAGTGCGGACATGACTTACCCCTGATCCTTGCCGGGAATGCCACGCCTGGGCTTGTGGTGCCCATAGGTGCGCGGTGGCGTGTAGTGATCGATGAACGGCACGGCAAAGTTCATCAGCAGCACACTGAAGGCCACGGCATCCGGGTAGGCGCCCCAGGTGCGGATCAGGTAGATAAGCACACCGATACAGGCACCATAAATCAGTTTGCCCTGATGGCTGGAGGCAGCAGATACCGGGTCTGTGGCAATGAAAAAAGCGCCCAGCATGGTACCGCCCGCCAGCAGGTGAAGGGACAGCGGTGCATACAGGTCAGCATTGCTGCCAAAGGCAAGGCTCATGAGAGCCAGGCCGGCAAGCATGCTGACGGGGATGTGCCAGGTGATGATTTTCAGGCCGATGAGCAGCAGGCCACCGGCCAGGAATGCCGCATTCACCCACTCCCATCCGCGGGCAATGCCCTCTCCGAAGGTGGGGTGTTCAAGCACTTCTGCTGCCGTATGGGTGGCGATCTTGTGTTTGTATTCATCCAGTGGCGTGGCCATGGTGAAGGCATCCACCGCCGTTTGCTGGCCGGAGGCGATCATACCCAGGGTTTCTCCGAACCCGGGCGCGGTCTCCCACAACAGGCCCGGCTGGGCCCAGTTTGTGGTCATGGCCACCGGAAAGGAAATCAGTACCAGGGCATAGCCCACCATGGCGGGATTGAAAGGATTGGAACCCAGACCGCCATAGAGCTGCTTGGCCATGACGATGGCGGCAATAACCGCTACGGCGGACACCCACCAGGGGGCAAACTGTGGCAGGGAAAGGCCCAGCAGGAGCCCTGTCACCGCTGCGGTATTGTCTTTCAGGAAGAAGGCGGCCGGGCGCTTGCGAATCTTGAGGATGGCGGCCTCTGCGGCCAGTGCCAGGGCAATGCACCAGACCACGTTGATCAGGTTGCCCCAGCCGAAAAACAAGGTCTGGGCCAGCAGCCCCGGCAGGGCGGCCAGGATCACCCATTGCATCACCTGGGCGGTGGAGCGGGCTTTACGGGCATGGGGAGAGGACTGTTGAGCAAGTGCCATTAGCGTTCGGGCCTGTTTATCATGAGTCAGTCGTATGTGCTTCGGCGGACTCGACGGACCGGCGGGCTTCCGCCAGGGCCTCTTCCGCCCGTTTCACCCGGTCGTGATTCTTGCTGACCGCCCGCTCCAGTTTTTCAACGTTGTCTGCATTCTCGGCTTTGGCGTCATCCAGCATGCTTTGCATGGTATTGAGCTTTGCGGTGGCCTGGCTGAGCTGCTTTTCCAGTGCTTCAAGACCCGGCGCCGGTTCGCTTGCCGGTTGTTCAGCGTTTTTGCTGTCGACCGTTGCGGGCTCTCGGGTTTTCGCCTTCTTGCGAGCCAGAGCTTCCTGAACCTGTGCCGCCCGGGCAGCGCGGTCGTTGGCGGGCTTGCCCCGGGCTTCCGACTTTTCAGCTTCTTCGGCTTCCGCCTGTTTCTTCGCCTGTGCCTCTGCCGCAGCCTTTGCCCGTTCCTTGCGTCGCTGCTCTTTCTCCTGTTGTTCGCGCTCGAGCCTTGCCTGGCGGGCCTCAAAGCGTTCACGGGCTCGGTCAGCTTTCAGCTGCTCGGCCTGTTGCACCCGGATCTCGCCTTTGGCAGCACGGTAATACTGCACCAGGGGGATGGCGCTGGGGCAGACATAAGAACAGATGCCACACTCGATGCAGTCGAACAGGTTCAGGTGCTCGGCCTTGTCCAGCTCTCCGGCCCTGGAATACCAGAACAGCTGCTGTGGCAGCAGTTCCATGGGGCAGGCTTCGGCGCATGCGCCACATCGGATACAGGGTTGTTCCGGCGCCGGGTCGGGCAATTCTTCTGCCGTGGCGGCAATCACGCAGTTGGTGGTTTTTACCACCGGCACCGCGGGCGTTTCCAGGGTGTACCCCATCATCGGGCCACCAAGTACCAGCCGGTGCAGTGCACCGTTGTCCAGGCCCGCCCGGGTCAGCAGGTATTCAATGGGAGTGCCGATCAACACGTCGAAATTACCGGGATTGGTGACTGCCTGACCGGTCACAGTGGTAACGCGGGAGATCAGTGGCTCACCCCGGAAAATGGCGGCGGATACCGCCATCGCCGTGCCCACATTCTGGCACATGACGCCGATATCCGCCGGGATACCGCCGCTGGGGACCTCCATGCCTGTAAGGATCTGTATCAGCTGCTTTTCGCCGCCGGACGGGTATCTGGTGGGAATAACCGTAACCTCGGTCTGGGTGCCCTCGGCCGCCTTCCTGATAGCGGCAATGGCTTCCGGCTTGTTGTCCTCAATAGCGATAACGCACCGCTCCGGGCGCAGAATCCAGGCCATGATCCGCAATCCGGCAAGGATCTCGTCGGCCCTCTCCCGCATCGACATGTCGTCGGCGGTAATATAGGGTTCGCATTCGGCGCCGTTCAGGATCAGCGTGTCCACTTTTCTGTCTTTTGGCGGGCGCAACTTGATGTTGGTGGGAAAGCCCGCACCGCCCATACCGGAAATGCCCGCGTCGCGGATCAGATCCAGAATCGTTTCCCGGTCCAGGTCGCGATAGTTGTCAATCGGGCGGAGTGCCGTCCACTGATCCTGGCCGTCCGGCCGCAGGGTGATGCACAGGTCGCTCATGCCGGAGGGGTGGGGAACCGGCTGCAGACTGATGGATTCGATGGTGCCGGAGGTCGGGGCGTGGACAGGTACACCCATGCCGCCGGTCACATCGGCAATCTTCTGGCCTTTCAGTACCCGCTCACCAATATCCACACAGGGCTCTGCAGGCTCGCCAATATGCTGCTGTAACGGTAACACCAGCAACTCCGGAAGCCCCGCCCCGGCAATAGGGCGTGCGGTGGAAATATGTTTGTTTTCAGCAGGGTGAATGCCGCCGGGAAAGCTCCAGAGTTGAGTCATCAGACGCCAGCTCCCTGACGGTCGGTGGCGATGACGCCTGATGTCGGGGGTGTCCAGGTCCACGAGCGGATGTCGGGCTCAAGCGTTACCATGTCGATACAGTCCACCGGGCAGGGTTCAACGCAAAGATCACAGCCGGTGCACTCACTCTCGATGACGGTATGCATGTGTTTGGCGGCGCCGAGAATGGCATCCACCGGACATGCCTGGATGCACTTGGTGCAGCCGATACACTCATCTTCACGGATAACCGCGACGCGCTTTGCCTGTTCCACACCGTGTTCCGCATCCAGCGGTTCGGGCTCCACATCGAGCAGGTCCGCCAGTGCCTTGATGGTGGTTTCGCCACCGGGAGGGCACTTGTTGATGGGGCCGCCATTGGCAATGGATTCCGCATAGGGGCGACAGCCAGGATAGCCGCATTGACCGCACTGGGTCTGCGGAAGCAGAGAGTCAATCTGGTCCACCAGCGGATTGCCTTCAACCCGGAAGCGTTCGGCCGCAAAGCCCAGCAGGCCGCCGAAGACGACCGCCAATGCGAGCAGAACCACCACGGCAATCAGAATGCTCGTCCACATAACAAATATGCTCCGTCAGACGCTGACCAGGCCGGTGAAGCCCAGAAAAGCCAGTGACATCAACCCTGCGGTCACCATGCCGATGGCGGCGCCACGGAAGGCAACCGGGACATCGGCCACGGCAATTCGCTCGCGCATGGCAGCGAACAGTACCAGTACCAGAGAGAACCCGGCCGCAGCGCCAAAACCGTACAGAACAGATTCAACGAAATTATTGTTTTTGTTGATGTTGAGCAGAGCCACCCCCAGCACGGCACAATTGGTGGTGATCAGTGGCAGGAAAATGCCCAGGACCCGATAGAGCAGGGGGCTGGTTTTGCGAACCACCATTTCCGTGAACTGAACCACCACCGCTATGACCAGAATAAAGGTAATGGTCCGTAAAAATGCCAGGTCGAGAGGCTCCAGCAGATAGGTATAGGCCAGGTAGCTGCACACCGAAGCGAGGGTAAGCACAAAGGTGGTGGCCAGCGACATACCCATGGCGGTTTCCAGTTTCCCGGAAACGCCCATGAAGGGGCACAGGCCCAGGAACTGGACCAGTACAAAGTTGTTCACCAGTATGGTGCTGACCAGGATCAGCAGATACTCAGTCATCAGACCCGCTCCGTCACTAGCTGGAACCCCGCTTGGTTACATAATACGCATGCCGGGAGTGGCGCCCGAATCCGGAGACAGGATGAAAATATCTTTTCCGCCGGGCCCTGCAGCCAGGACCATGCCTTCGGACATTCCGAACTTCATCTTTCGTGGCTTGAGATTGGCAACCATCACGGTCAGCCGCCCCTCAAGATCTTCCGGCCTGTAGGCGGACTTGATACCAGCAAACACGTTGCGCTCGCCATGCCCCACATCAAGAGTGAGACGAAGAAGCTTGTCCGCGCCCTCCACGTGTTCCGCCCTGACTATCTTGACGACCCGGAGGTCCACTTTCGCGAAGTCCCCGAATTCTATCTCATCTGCGATGGGCTCAAGATTGGCTTCAGGTGCCTTCTGGCCGGTCGCTGCAGGCAGTTCTTCCTTTGAGGCATCCAGCATTTTCTCGATCTGTGCCATGTCGACGCGGTTCATCAGCGGCTTGAACTTGTTGATGCCGTGGTTCTCAAGGCGCTGCTCCCGCTTGTTCCAGTCCAGCGGGGCGTTCAGGAATGCCTCGGAGGCCCTGGCGGTTTCCGGCAGCACCGGAGCCAGGTAGGTCATCAGCAGGTGGAACATGTTGATAGCATTGGTACAGATGGCCTGCAGGTTGTCATCCTGGCCTTCCTGCTTGGCGATCACCCAGGGCTGCTCGTCGTTCACATACTGGTTGGCGATATCCGCCAGTTCCATGATGCGGCGCATGGCCCGGCCAAACTCCCGGGCCTCGTAGAATTCCTCGATCTCTTTGCCGGCATCAATAAACTCTTTCAGTTTGCCGTGTTCGGTTACGGTACCGAGCTGGCCATCAAAGCGCTTGGTAATAAATCCGGCGCTGCGGCTGGCAATATTCACCACCTTGCCGACCAGATCGGAATTCACGCGGGCGGCGAAGTCCTCCAGGTTGAGGTCCATGTCATCGACGCTGCCGGTGAGCTTGGCGGCGAAGTAGTAGCGCAGGTACTCCGGATTCAGGTGGTCCAGGTAGGTGCGGGCCATGATAAAGGTGCCGCGGGACTTGGACATCTTCTTGCCGTTGACCGTGACGAATCCATGGGCCCAGACCGCAGTGGGAGTGCGGAAGCCGGCACTGTGGAGCATGGACGGCCAGAACAGGGCGTGGAAGTTGATGATGTCCTTGCCGATGAAGTGGTATACCTCGGCGGTCGAATCCGCCTTCCAGAAGTGCTCGAAATCAATGCCTTCCCGGTTGCACAGGTTCTTGAAGCTGGCCAGGTAACCGATTGGGGCGTCGAGCCAGACATAGAAATACTTGCCCGGGGCGTCCGGAATCTCGAACCCGAAGTAGGGTGCATCGCGGCTGATGTCCCATTCCTGCAGGCCGGCGTCGAGCCATTCCGCCAGTTTGTTGGCCACCTGGGGCTGCAGGGTGCCACTGCGGGTCCATTTGGCGAGGAAGTCCGCAAACTCCGGCAGACGGAAGAAATAGTGCTCGGACTCCTTCTCCACGGGCGTGGCGCCGGAAACTGCAGAGCGGGGGTTGATCAGCTCCGCCGGGGTATAGGTGGCACCACAGGCCTCGCAGTTGTCGCCGTACTGGTCCTCTGCCTTGCACTTGGGGCAGGTGCCCTTGATGAACCGGTCCGCCAGGAACATCTGCTTCTCGGGGTCGTAGGACTGCGTGATCTTGCGGGTGGCGATGTGCCCGTTTTCCTGCAACTGGCGGTAGATGTATTCCGAAAACTGGCGGTTTTCCTCGGAATGGGTGGTGTAGTAGTTATCAAACTCAATGTGAAAGCCACCAAAATCCTGCTGGTGCTCATCCCGGATGCGGTCGATCAGGTTTTCGGAAGAGATGCCTTCACGCTCGGCACGGAGCATAATAGCGGTACCATGGGCATCGTCCGCACAGACGTAGTAGCAGTTCTGGCCACGCATTTTCTGGTAGCGCACCCAGATATCAGTCTGAATGTATTCCAGCAGATGACCCAGGTGGATGGGGCCATTGGCATAGGGCAGGGCGCTGGTGACCAGGATATCGCGCTGTTGCTTTGAACTCGCTTGCGTCATGTTTGGGTCCGAACCTTCATTCGTCAGGATTTGGGCGTCTGTATTTGCAGGCCTTGCGACAGGTAAAGAGCGCTTATGGCCAGAAACGGGCACAAATGATACCTTCCGAGCAGATAATTTTCACCCGAAACACCTGTTTCAGCGCCAATAAATGCGCAGGACGTACTTCCGGAGATCCCGATGACACAGATTTCACAGCAAGCACTGGAAACCGCCGTACGACAGTACCGCGACCCCTACCTGGGCAAGGATCTTTACGAACTTGGCGCGGTGAAATCCCTCACGACGGATGACGGCGGAAAAGTCACCGCCATGATTGAGTTGCCTTATCCGTCCAAGGGCATCGCCGGCGCCCTGAAAGAACTGCTGACCAACGCCCTGGATGACGTGGATGGTGTTGAAAGCGTGGATGTCCACGTGGGCCAGCGCATCCACTCCCACAAGGGCCAGAAAGACATCCAGTCCGTCCCCGGGGTGAAAAACATCATTGCCGTTGCCTCCGGCAAGGGTGGCGTGGGCAAATCCACCACCGCCGTCAACCTGGCCCTGGCCCTGCACGCTGAAGGCGCCCGCGTCGGCATCCTCGACGCCGACATCTACGGCCCCAGCATCGGCATGATGCTGGGCGTACCCGAAGGCAAGCGCCCGGAGACCCGGGAAAACAAATACTTCGTCCCCATGGAAGCCCACGGCCTGCAGGCCAATTCCATGGCCTTCGTGGTCACCGACAAAACCCCCATGGTCTGGCGCGGCCCCATGGTCAGCGGCGCCGTCATGCAACTGCTGCAACAGACCCTGTGGAACGAACTGGACTACCTCATCCTCGACATGCCCCCGGGCACCGGCGACATCCAGCTCACCATCGCCCAGAAAGTGCCGGTGACCGGTGCCGTCATCGTGACTACCCCCCAGGACATCGCCCTGCTGGACGGCAAGAAAGGCATTGAAATGTTCCGCAAGGTGGAAATCCCGGTACTGGGCGTGGTGGAAAACATGAGCGTCCACATCTGCAGCAACTGCGGTCACGAAGAACCCCTCTTCGGCCACGGCGGCGGGGAACGCATCGCCGAAGAGTACGGCACCACGCTACTGGGCCAGCTTCCCCTGCACATGACCATTCGCGAACAGACCGACAGCGGCAATCCCTCCGTGGTGGCGGAGCCGGATTCGGAAGTGGCAAGACGCTACAAGGACATCGCAAGGCGAGTAGGCGCGGAGTTGTCTACCCGAGAAAGAAACCTGACGGGCTCTATTTCCAGTGTTTCCGTAACCGAGCACTGATCCACGAGAACGGACAGGCCCACGCAAACTGTCAGATCGCGGCTGTGGAGAGGAAGGGTTTGAAACTGTGAAAAACATGGATGTTTTTCTCAAGCCTACATGGGTGAGTCCGAGCGTTTATGAAGCGAAGCTTCATGCGACAGACTCACGACCGCAATCTGTGATTGCGGGCCGGACCCCGGAGGGGTATCAACGGCGTGTTTCGGAAGGCCCCGCCTGTTCTTGCAGCCCCCAATGCTAAAGGTGAAATTCAACGGCAAGGCTTCGACAGTTATTAAGTGAACAGGTAAACTACCGCCTCTCTTTTTTATGGACACGAGACACCACCCATGAGCATCAAATCCGATCGCTGGATTCGCAGGATGTCCCAGGAACACGGCATGATCGAACCCTTCGAGTATGATCAGGTCCGTGAATCCGAAAAAGGCCGGGTCATCTCCTACGGCACCTCCAGCTACGGCTATGACGTGCGCTGCAGCAACGAGTTCAAAATCTTCACCAACGTCCACTCCGCCACCGTGGACCCGAAGAACTTCGATGAAAACAGCTTCGTCAACTACACCGGCGACGTCTGCATCATCCCGCCGAATTCCTTCGCCCTGGCCCGTACCGTGGAATATTTCCGTATCCCCCGTAGCGTGCTGACCATCTGCCTGGGCAAATCCACCTACGCCCGCTGCGGCATCATCGTCAACGTAACGCCGCTGGAGCCGGAATGGGAAGGGCAGGTAACCCTGGAATTTTCCAACACCACCAACCTGCCAGCGAAAATCTACGCAAATGAAGGCGTCGCCCAGATGCTCTTCTTCGAGTCTGACGAAATCTGTGAAACCAGTTACAAAGACCGGGGCGGAAAATACTTCGGACAGACAGGTGTGACCCTGCCGCGGACATGACCGGGCTGGCCGTAAAAAGGGGCCTGGCAAGCAATACCTTCAGGAGAGATCCAACGTGAATGCCAATCAGTTTCTGAAAGCGGTATCACAACTGCAGGGCTGGCGGGAATTCACCTTCCTGATGGCCCTCGCGGAGCGCTCCTTCCCCAACTACGCCCTGTTTGCGGATGCGGTTGAACTGAAAACAGGCGCGAAAATGCGACAGTTGCTGGATCTTGGCTGGGAAATGCTGCAAAAAGAGACGTCTGAGGCAGCCATACCCCAGTTGCTGGCAAAGCTGGAAGCCCTGTCGCCGGACGTGAATGCCTACGACGCCTATGGCGTATACCCGGCCTTTGATTTCTGCCAGCTGCTGGAGCAGGCCCTGCTTAACCGACTGAACCCGGGCAAGCATCGTGCAACCGATGCCTCGCAGATGGCCACGGCAACGGTCATGAATTTTGTCGAGCTTTCCGAGGGCGAAGAGCTTGACGAGGATGAGCTGGTGCGCCTTCTGGATCAGCACCCGCTGATGAAAGAGGACAAGGTCTTCCAGCGTGACCTGGTTCTTGCCCTGAAGCGCCAGCGTACTCCCACCAGCCAGTTTGTGGAGCGTATCCGTGAGGATGCAGCCAACGACGGCGTAAGCAATCTCGGTATCTCCCTGAGCGACTGACCGGCAGCCCCGCCGGCTCTGTCCTACACTGGAATTCACAACCTGTTTGCAACCGGTACAGACAAGCACCATGAAACTCTCTGCGTTTGGTCGAAAGTTCACTGCCGATGCGGGCATTACCTCCCTGATGGACGATCTGGGCAATGCTCTGGCCTCTGGCGACGACATGATCATGATGGGCGGGGGCAATCCCGGCCATATCCCTGAAATCCAGGGCCGGGTTCAGGAAATTCTCGCTGACATGGCCCGGAGCGAGGGGGATACCCGCCGGTTGGTGGGGATCTATGACCCGCCCCAGGGTGAAAAGCAGTTTATTGCGTCGCTGGCGGAGCTGCTGAACCGCGAGTATGGCTGGGGTCTGCAGCCGGAGAATATTGCCCTGACCAACGGCAGTCAGGCTGCGTTTTTCATGTTGTTCAACATGTTTGGTGGTGACTATGGCGATGGTGTGCACAAGCACATTCTCCTGCCTCTGGCACCGGAATACATCGGTTATGCCGATGCCGGCATCGAGCCCGGTCTGTTCCATGCCGTGCAACCGGACATTTCCTTTACCGATGCTCACGAATTCAAGTACCGGGTGGACTTTGATGCGGTTGAGGTTACCGGTGAAACCGGGGCTATTTGCGTTTCCCGCCCCACCAATCCGACGGGGAACGTGGTCACCGACGAAGAACTTGCCCGGCTGGAAACCATGGCTCGCAGGCACAACATTCCACTGATCGTGGACGGGGCTTACGGCACTCCCTTCCCGAACCTGTTGTTTGTTGACGCAACGCCGCACTGGAATGAGCAGGTAATTCTGTGTCTCAGCCTGTCCAAGTTTGGCCTGCCGGCGGTTCGCACCGGCATTGTTATCGCTGCGGAACCGGTCATCAAGGCCCTGTCCGGGATTAACGCCATCATGAACCTGGCCACCGGCAGTTTCGGGGCCATGCTCGCGGAGCCCCTGGTGCGTTCCGGCGAGATCCTGTCGCTGAGCCGGGATGTGGTTTGCCCTTTCTACAAGGCCAAGATGGAAAGGGCGGTTGCTGTATTCCGTGATGCCATGGGCGAGGACAGTTGTCGCTGGTATGTCCACAAGCCGGAGGGCGCCATGTTCCTCTGGTTGTGGTTCCCGGATCTGCCGATTACCAGCCTTGAGTTATACCAGCGGCTGAAACAAAGAGGTGTGCTGGTTGTGTCCGGGCACTACTTCTTCCCGGGGTTGCCGGAAGATGGCTGGCGCCACCGCCACGAGTGTCTGCGGGTGACCTACTCACAGGATGATGACAGGGTCGCCGAAGGCTTGCGTATTATTGCTGATGAGGTAAAGACCGTCTGGGCAGAAGCCCAGACCTGAACCAGACGGGATACTAGCGATTGACCTTTGCATCATCGAGGGTCAGTTCGTACTCGCTGCCGTCCGGCTCCACCTGCAGGAATCTGATCAGCACATTATCCCGGTCCGGAGCGAACCACATCAGTGATTGCCGTTTGCTGTCGCTGTCACGGACTTTCTCGGCCTTGAGAGTTCTGATCTCCTCGCCATTGGCATTCAGGGTTTCCTCATCCACAACCGCAAAGCGGTCAGTGTCATAGCGGCCCTTGTCGATCACGCGGTATTCCATCTCGCGCTTGCCGGCCTTTATGTCCTGGCTCAGTTGCAGCTGGTAGCCCATGGGGTCCATTGCACCTTCCTCCAGATCCAGCGAGAACCGGTCCCCCTCGTGATGGCCGCTGACCACCATGTTGTCCCAGTCAAAATCGATGGCTTCTTTTCGGTCCTTGATCAGAAAACCGGAAAGCTCGTAACGATACCGAAGGGGGATGACCTGATTGTTTTCCCACCGGAAGATGAGTGACTCGTCAATATCTGCAATAAATGAGTCCACGTCGGTGCGGAACCGCCAGGTTCCGTCATCCCGTTCCTCCAGGCTACGGCGTGCACTGCCGTTGAGAGAGATGCCCTTGTCCATGGAAGCGTTGTAGCTGAGCTCCATGGGATGCAGGGGAACCTCTTCTGTATCTTCTGTTGCGTGTGAGACGGAGGCACTGATCGACAGGGCCCAGGCCAGCAAAGTGGACAGCAGGAGTGGGAGGCTGTTTTTCAGGGGCATAGGAGTTCTCCGTTTGCACATGGGCAGGTGTGCCCTGTATGCGGACAGTCTAACGTGCCTGATTGCTTCCGGAGATGACGATAAGTTTACTCAGGCCTTTGCTGCAGTACCTTCAGCCGGAAGTACCAGGGGCCTGTTCAGGGGTTGGCCATCAAATACGACATAGTCGGTGCCCAGCTGAATGCGCCCCTCGCAGAACCATCGTACGACAATAGGGTACAGCAGGTGTTCTTTCTCCTGCACCTTTTCCGCCAGTGATTCGGGGGTATCGTCGGGGTCTACGCTGACTTCTGCCTGGGCAATGACCGGGCCACCGTCCAGCTCCTCGGTGACAAAGTGAATTGATACGCCGTGTACCTTTTCGCCTGCCTCCAGTGCCCGCCGGTGGGTGTTCAGCCCGGTGTACTTGGGTAGCAGGGAGGGGTGGATATTGAGCATGGTGCCGCGCAGGGCCCTGACAAAGTCCGTGGTGAGAATGCGCATGAAGCCGGCCAGCACAATCAGGTCCGGGTTATGGCGGCGGATTTCCGCCATCAAAGCGCCGTCGAATTCTTCCCGGGACCCGTAGCGGGTGTGATCCACCGTAAAGGTGTCGATATTGGCCTGGGCCGCACGCTCCAGGGCAAAAGCCTGGGGGCGGTTGCTGCCGACGGCCACAATCTGCCCCGGGAAATCGCGTTCACGGCTGGCGTCGATCAGGGCCTGGAGGTTGGTTCCGCTTCCGGAGGCCAGAACCAGTATGCGAGGTGCAGCAACGGAATCTGCCTTCATGCCGACAGCAACCCCGGCGCGTAGCGAACAGAGGCGGATGAGGCGGGATCGTCCGCCGATTCAATAAGTCCGATCTGCCAGACCTTTTCGCCCAGTGCATTCAGGGTATCCATTGCCAGGTCACGCTGGTTGGCCGGGACACAGACAACCATGCCAACACCGCAGTTGAAGGTGCGATACATCTCTTCACTGGCAACGCCACCGGCGTCCTTGAGCCACTGGAACACTGGCGGCAACGTCCAGCTTTGGGTATCGATGGCTGCAACCATGCCGTCGGGAAGAACGCGGGGGATGTTTTCCGGCAGGCCGCCGCCGGTGATGTGTGAAAGCGCACGGACATCCACTTCCCGGGCCAGTTGCAGCAGATTCTTTACATAGATGCGGGTAGGCGCCATCAGGGCGTCAGCAAGGCTGACATCGCCAATGGTCTGGCCCAGGTTGGCATCACTGACCTCCAGGATCTTGCGGATCAGTGAATAGCCATTGGAGTGTGGGCCGGAAGAGCCCAGCGCCAGCAACACATCGCCGGCCTGTACACGGCTGCCATCAATGATCTCGGCACGCTCGGCAACACCCACGCAGAAGCCGGCAAGATCATAGTCGTCACCTTCATACATGCCGGGCATCTCGGCGGTCTCTCCGCCCACCAGGGAGCAACCTGCCTGTTCGCAACCCCTGCCAATACCCTCAACCACCTGGGCCGCCACATCCACGTTCAGTTTGCCGGTGGCGTAATAGTCGAGGAAAAACAGGGGTTCCGCACCGCCCACAACCAGATCGTTGACGCACATTGCAACAAGGTCGATGCCAATGGTGTCGTGTTTATTCAGCTGCATGGCGAGCCGGAGCTTGGTGCCCACGCCGTCTGTTCCGGATACCAGTACCGGCTCATGATAGCCCTGTGGAATGGCAACCATGGCGCCAAAGCCGCCCAGGCCGCCGAGGACTTCAGGCCGACGTGTGCGTGCGGCGGTATTCTTGATCCGGCTGACGAGTTCGTTTCCCGCGTCAATATCAACGCCGGCGTCACGATAGGTGAGGGAGGGCTTCTGTTCGCTCATGGTGTGCTTAACCGTTTGGACTGTGGGTCAGGCGCCGGATTTTAACAGGTGCGGAGTGACGCTCCAAATGCAATTGCCATGTTTGCTGCCGTGTGGTGGTCAGCATGTCGTATTGACTTTCTGCAATCCCGGTTAGCTACTCACACCATGGGGCTTGGTGTATCCTATGCGCCATTCAGACGAATTGCAGGGTGTTTCATGCCAGACTCAGGAAAAATCTCGATGTACGCAGCGCAGATAATCCGTCGGTCAGTGCGGTTGTTCGGACTTCTTGCGCTGCTGGCTACCCCGGCAGCCGCGGTGACCGTCACCGGGCTTTACTCGGTAGAAGTCCCGGTGGAGAGTTCCCAGCCGAAAGACCTGAAACAGGGTTATGCCGATGGCCTGAGCCGGGTTTTCGTGCGTGTGTCCGGTACCCGGGACGTACTGGACAACGAAGGCGTCGGGGCGTTGCTGGACGATGCCGAATCCCTGCTGCAGTCCTATCAGTTCCTGCGATCAGACAAAGATGAGCACCGGCTGCGTATGTCGTTCGGCGCGGTCGGTGTCAACCGCGCCCTGGCATCGGTTGATGCGCCGGTCTGGGGCGCCAACCGGCCGCTGACCCTGGCCTGGATTGCAGTGGAAGACAGTGGTCGCCGCACCCTTGTCCATGCGGATGATGAGGAAGATGGCAGTAGCGATGATGACGAATGGCGCCAGATTTTTGAGGATGCCGCGGTCGACCGGGGGTTGCCGGTAAGTCTGCCCCCGGCTGATTTCCGCCAGGACCGGGAACTGCTGTCCGATATCTGGGGGCAGTTTACGTCCAGTGTCAGGAGCGCATCCGAGGATCTCGAACATGACCTGATGTCACTGGTGCGGGTCAGCCGCTCGGGCTCCGAATGGCGTGCCGGCTGGGTTTTCGATGGCATGGGGCTGGACAGTACGGAGCAGTCAGTGACCGCCGACAACAGGGAGGACCTGGCCGCCCGGGTAATCGGGCGCTGGGCGGAAATGTTTGCAGACCGGTATGCGGTTGCGGGTAGTGACGTGGAGGAATCGCCACAGGTGGACATTGTTGTGCACGGAGTAGCCAGCCTGACGGATTATGCCGAGGTGAGCGGGGTGCTCAAAAACCTGTCTCCGGTACTTGAAGCTGGCGCCACCCAGGCGCGGGAAGACCAGTTGAAGCTGCGGGTTGTGTTTTCCGGGGAAATGGAGCAGTTGAAACAGTACATTGCCCTTGACCCGCGCCTGGAACCTCTGTCTGACGCGGAGGTGTCACGGATTCCATCCGACGATGAGCGAGAGGTAGCGGAGGGAAGTAATGATGAGCCCGCGGCAGAGGCGCCGGATGGCGGCGTTGCCCTGGCGGAAGACAGTGCGGAAAATGGCAATGCATCTGCCAACCCGCTGTTTGTCTATCAGCCCTTGCTGGTTGACGAGGAAGAGTCAGAGCAGGCGTTCGAGTCGCTTTACCAGGTGCTGCATTATCGCTGGCAACCCGCCTCGATCATTGAATCAGAAAACGAAGAGTAACACCCGGGTGCCGCAGGGAGAGGGAGGCGTGTCATGATGACGCAACGCTGGCGTTGGATTCCCAATGCCCTGACGTTTCTGCGGATCGTGATGATTGCGCCGTTTGCCGCCGCCCTGATGGCCAAGGAATACCGTCTTGCACTGGTGATCTTCTTTATCGCAGCGGCCACCGATGCGTTCGATGGTTTTCTTGCCCGTCATTTCGACTGGCGCACCCGCCTGGGCGCTATTGCCGACCCTCTGGCCGACAAGGCCCTGTTGATTACAGCTTACCTCATGCTTACCCTGACCGGCGTTCTGCCGCCATGGCTCTTCTGGCTGGTGCTGGGGCGGGATATTCTGATTGTCTGCGGTGGACTGGCTTTCCATTATGGCATTGGCAGGTTTGAGTTGCAGCCCAGTATTCCCGGGAAAATCAATACCCTGATCCAGATCGTGGTTGCCCTTGCGATCATTGTTCTGCTGGCGGGTCTGCCGATGCAGCCCTGGGCGATAGACGCTGGTATCATTCTGGTGGCGGCTTCCGCGCTGTTCAGTGGTGGGCACTATATCGCCGTCTGGAGTCTGCGGGCCTGGAGGGTCAAGAGATAGTGAGTGCGTCACAACTGGTGCTGGGGGTCAAACTGCGTGATGACGCCCGCTTTGACAATTTTCACGGGGACAGGAACGCGGCTGCGGCGGCTCGCCTGAAAGAGGTGTGTGGCCAGCCGGATCCGGTGCCGGTTGTTGCCGTCTGCGGCGACGCTGATACGGGCAAGAGTCACCTGCTGCAGGCCGTTTGCCATTTTGCCGAGCAGCGTGAGCAAAGCGCCGTGTGTGTCAGTGTGGAGGAGTTATTGCCGTTCGGGCCAGATGCACTGGCAGGGCTGGAAAACCAGTCGGTGATCTGTCTTGATGATCTTGATCTGATTGCCGGTCAGGAAAGCTGGGAAGAAGCGGTATTCCATCTGTACAATCGTGTTAATGATCGTGGCAGCCTGATGGTTGTCAGCCTGTCGGGGGTGCCGGGCGCATTGCCGTTCCTGTTGCCGGACCTGGCGTCACGATTACGTCATGGCCTGTTGATTCAGCTGGGTATCAATCGTGATGATGACCGGCTCAGAATTCTCATGGCCCGGGCCGAACAGCGCGGCCTGGTACTTGGCGATGACGTTGCGGCGTTTATCCTCAGGCGTGCACCGCGCAAGCTGGCAGACCTGCTGGCAATGCTGGATCGCCTGGACGAAAACTCATTGCGGGCCCAGCGTCGGCTGACGATACCGTTTGTGAAGTCGGTCATGGGCTGGTAAGGCAAACAACTACAGGGAAAAGGTCAGGGGAAACGAAAACATGAGACGAGTAGTGTTCAATCAGAAAGGTGGTGTTGGCAAATCCAGTATTACCTGTAACCTGGCCGCGATCAGCGCTGCCAGGGGCAAGCGCACGCTGGTCGTCGATCTCGACCCCCAGGGCAACTCAACCCATTATCTGCTGGGTAAGCCGGCGGGTGAGCTCAAAGATACCATCGCGGATTACCTGGAACAGACGGTAGCATTTACCGTCTTCAATCGCCGTGTGGACGAGTTTGTTCATGCCTCGCCCTTTGACAACCTGTTTGTCATGCCTTCCAGTCCCGAGCTGGACTTCCTTGAGCGCAAGCTGGAAGCCAAGCACAAGATCTACAAACTCAGAGAAGCGCTCAAGAAACTGGGCGAATCGTTTGATGAGATCTACATCGATACGGCGCCGGCGCTGAACTTCTATACCCGTTCGGCACTGATTGCGGCCCAGCGGTGTCTCATTCCCTTCGATTGCGATGATTTTTCCCGGCAGGCGCTATACAGCATTCTCCATGAAATCCAGGAGCTGCAGGAAGACCATAACGAAGACCTGGTGGTGGAAGGTATTGTGGCCAACCAGTTCCAGCCCCGTGCCAGCCTGCCCAAGAAACTGGTGCGAGAGCTGATGGACGAGGGGTTGCCGGTGCTGCCGGTGCGGCTGTCCAGTTCAGTGAAGATGAAAGAATCTCACCAGAGCCGTCAGCCGTTGATTCACATGGCGCCCAAGCATCCGCTGACAAAACAGTATGAAGATCTCTACCGGGTCCTGCACGGGGAAACGGTGGAACTGGAACCACTGGCCGACTGAGGGTAATCCATGGCAAGAGAGTCCGACCATATCGCCCGCGTGGCGGACAGCCTGCTGCAGATTGAAAGGGAGTTACGGCGAATAGGGGCCTGGGAAACCGAGCCGCCCCCTGCGGATGCGCTGCAGAGCACAAAGCCATTCGCGGTGGATACCCTGGAGTTCACCCAGTGGCTCCAGTTTGTATTTGTCAGCCGCATGAAGGTGATGATCGAAAACGGGCATCCTCTGCCTGAAGTCTCGGGAATGGCTCCCATGGCCGAGGAACACTTCCGGGGCAGAAGCGAGCCTGGCCACAGCCTTGTCCGTGAGCTGGAGGAGATGGATCGTCTGCTTTCCGGCCAGTCCTGAGGCGTCAGCCGGCGGTGTCCAGCCGCATGGACAGGTCCACCGCCCGGACATCCTTGGTCAGAGCGCCGATCGAGATGTAATCCACGCCCGTCTCTGCCACCGGTACCAATGTTTCGTCATTGATGCCGCCTGAGGCCTCCAGCTTCGCCGCGCCGGCAGTTCGGGCAACCGCTTTCTTCATGTCGTCCAGGGAAAACTCATCAAGCATTATGATGTCCGCACCGGCGGCAAGAGCCTGTTCCAGTTCATCGGCGTTTTCCGTTTCCACTTCCACCGGGCGGCCGGGGGCGATCCGGCGGGCTTCTGCCACCGCGTTGGCAATGGAGCCGCAGGCTGCAATGTGGTTTTCCTTGATCAGAAACGCATCCCACAGGCCAATGCGGTGGTTATGGCAGCCGCCACAGCTAACCGCGTATTTCTGGGCCAGACGCAAGCCGGGCAGGGTTTTGCGGGTGTCCAGCAGTTGCACCCCGGTGTGGGCGACCCGTCGTGAGTAGGTGGCGCAGGTGGTGGCGACCCCGGAGAGCATCTGCAACCAGTTCAGTGCCGAACGCTCGGCCGTAAGCAGGCTGCGCGCCGGGCCCTCCATGATGAACAGCACCTGGTCGGGAGCGGCTTCGTCACCGTCGCTGACGCTCCACGTCAGGGTAACCCGTGGATCCACCTGTCTGAATACCTCGTCAACCCATGCGCGCCCGGCTATCGTTGCGGCTTCGCGGGTAATGACCCGCCCACGGCTTACCCGGTCTTCCGGTATCAGCATGGCAGTGATGTCGCCATCGCCGATATCTTCCCGCAGGCTCTGGGCGACGGTTTCGATGCGGGACTGGCGAAGCATTTCAGCTGGGATCATAGGGCGGGGTTCCGGTCGGTTTTCTGGGTCTGGATAACAGATTTGAGTCGGGGCACTGATTCTAAAGCCAGGCAAGGCATTCGCCAAACAGAAGTCCATCACGATGCTAAACTGTGACGCTCATCACTTAAACACAAAAGGTGACAAATTCTGACACAAGGTGACGTGGGTAAGGCCTAAGATGTGCAATAACAAAGGTCTCCAGTCAACGTCCGGAGTAGCCGAATGGCGCAGGATAACAAGGTTGTAAGTTTTAAAAACCAGAAGCTGCCTGACAGGTTTTCCCTGCCCGGCTCTCTGGTGCGTCTGCGTGACGTATCTGGTCAGTCACTCAAGGCAGTGCTGTCCGGATTTTTTGACAAGGCTGATGATGCGCTTTTCGAGCTGGCAGACAAAGCAGGGACCAATCAGGACCAGACGGCCTACTTTGATGCGATGCGGGAACTCCGGCTGCGGCGCAAGAACATGACCGTATCGGTTCTGCAGTACGTCAGCCGTGCCTTCAATGAAATTGGCTCCTTTCGCCCGGGCGGCGGCAGCGGCAGCCTGGATGAAGTTGACCAGGACTCGCTGGAGCTGGTTGACCACTCGGATCTTGAACAGCAGGTGGCCATCGATAACCTCATCAACAAGCTCCGCAACCAGCATGCGGAGGCAATCCGGCTGCTGAACGTGCGAGTGTCTCACCTCGTGCCCTCGGTGAAGCTGGAAGACAGCCAGATGCCCCTGAGCCCGGAAGTGATCTGCGGTGGTGTCGCGGAGGCCTGCTCAGACCTGGAAATCGACATTCGTGCCAAGCTGGTGGTGTTGAAGCTGTTTGACCGTCTGCTGGTCGGGGTTCTTGGCGATGTTTACAAGGATGCCAACAAAACACTGATTGCCGAGGGCGTGCTGCCGGATATGCGTCGTGCTCCGACTGGCGGCCGTGCATCGTCCGGACGACCGGCTCCTGGTGCCCGTCAAAGTGGGGCGGTGCTGTCAGAGCGTGCGGGGCCAGACACCGGAAGCCCGTTGACAGCGCCTGGCGAAGATGTCCGGGCCACCTTTTCCGAGCTCAGCGCATTGCTGCATCAGGGACAGGGCCAGAGTGGAACGGTTGGAGGCATGCCGTCCGGAGGAGCAGGGTTCCTGGATACCGGCACCCTGATGTCGCGCCTGAGCGATATCCAGACTCAGTCGATTCATTGGGGGCAGGGCGAGGTGGTGCCTTTGTCCGAACAGCTGCAACCGGTTTTCCGGGCGGAAACCGGTGGCAAGCTCAATGCTGGCCAGGTAGACAGTGATGTCATCAATCTGGTTTCTATGCTGTTCGACTTCATCCTTGAAGACCGTCAGCTCCACCCGGTGATGAAAGCCCTGATCGGTCGGTTGCAGATTCCGGTGCTCAAGGTGGCTCTGAGTGACAGGAATTTCTTCAACCGCGGTGGTCATCCGGTCAGGAAACTGCTGAATGAGCTGGCTATGTCAGCCATTGGCTGGACCGAGAAAAAATCCGGCCAGCGTGACCCTCTGCGGGAAAAGATCGAATCCGTTGTTGATCGTGTTCTGAATGAATTCACGGACAATGTGGAAATATTCAGTGAACTGCTCAGTGATTTCGGGCATTTCATGGATCTGGATCGACGCCGGCGGGAGCTGGTGGAGCAACGTCTTCGTGACGCGGAAGAGGGCCGGGCAAAACAGGAAAGGGCCTCCAGGGCCACAGACGCGTTGTTGAGCGAACAGATGAGTGGCCGTGATCTGCCTCCCCAGGTGTTGACGCTGCTTAATGAAGCCTGGTCCAGGTACCTCCAGTGGGTGGTACTGCGTGAAGGGGAAGACAGCGAGCGCTGGCAGGCGGCATCGGCATTGACCCGTCAGTTGGTCTGGAGTGTGGATCCACAGCCGGTTGAAGACAGCACCCGCAGTGACCTGCTGAGGGCCATTCCCGGTATCGTGGATGGATTGAGATCAGCGTTGCAGGAAATCGCCTGGGATCCGTTCGCAACGGACGCGGCCATCCGTGATCTTGAGCTGGCCCATGTGGATGTGTTCCAGCGTCTGGTGACTACATCCCGTCGTAACGAGTCCGTGGAAGAGCCGGTCAAGGCAGAAACCGCTGAAGTTGCTCCCCCTGAGCCTGCTCCGGTGGAGGCCAAAGAGGACCCGGCTCCGGCTGTGCCGACAGACACAGCCGAGCCACAGCAGATTCCTGAGCCCGTGTCTTCTGGGGCAGACGCGGGTGGTGCCGAAGTTGCGGAAGCTCCGGTGGCCGACAGTGGCCTTGATCCCCAGTGGCTGGACCGCGCCGACAGCCTGCGAGTCGGTTCCTGGATTGAGCTGATCCGCGACGGTGGCAAGACCCGCTGCAAGCTGGCCGCGTTCATCAAGGCCACCGGCAAATACATCTTTGTCAATCGCAGTGGTGCAAAAGTGGCCGAATACCAGCGTGAGGATCTGGCCTCGGCTATGGCAGCGGAAGAAATCACCATGCTTGACGATGGGCTGATTTTCGACCGGGCACTGGAATCCATCATCGATAACCTGCGCAGCAGTCGTAAAGACTGAGCCGATAGCAAGGCAGGCGACTTTGTGCTTCAATCACAGGCATCAAAGTAACAGAGGCGGATGATTTCCAAACGTCCGCCACCGGCCTGCTGGAATCACCTTGTCTGAACGAAAAGCATCACACCGCTCCATTGCTCCTTCCGAAAACCCGGCTTCAATGCTGCGCCGCACCGGACGCGTAGCTACGGCCAGGTGGTGCCCCTCACCCAACTTTGGTCTCCGCCCGGAGGGTTCGGGTATATCCCTGCTGGTAGTTCACAACATCAGTCTGCCGCCAGGGCAGTTCGGTGGTGATGCCATTGAGCGGTTTTTCTGTAATCAGCTTGAAGCGTCCGGGCACCCCTATTTCGAGATGATTGCCGGGATGAAGGTATCGTCTCATCTGCTGATCCGCCGGGATGGATCACCGGTGCAGTTTGTCAGCCTGCTGGACAGGGCCTGGCACGCTGGCCGGTCCTGTTTTCAGGGCGAGGAAGAGTGCAATGACTTCTCCATCGGCATTGAACTGGAAGGTACGGACGACATTCCCTATACCCCTGCCCAGTACCGGGCGCTGGCGGAGCTGTCACGGCTGATCATGGCGGCATGGCCGGACATCACCCCGGACAGGATCACCGGCCACAGTGATATCGCCCCGGGCCGGAAAACCGACCCGGGGCCTGCGTTTGACTGGTCCCGCTACCGGAAATTGCTGGATGCCGGGCAGACAACAGAAGGAGTTGGCTGATGGCACTGGTGGTGTTTCTTCTCGCGTACCTGACCAGGCGCAAACTGGATGCGGCAAACCTGTGGTCCGGGGCGCCCCTGTGGCGTGCTGCTTTTCGAGGAAACAGCAGGAGTCCCGCGGGAAAGGAGGCCGTCAAGTGGAAGGGGCTGGCCACGATAGCGGTGCCGGCGCTGCTGATTGCCGCCGGAGAATGGTACCTGGCGGAGCTGGGCTGGAGAATGGCGGCTTATCCTCTGGAGTTTATTCTGTTGGTGCTGCTGATGGGTGCCCCGGGCTGGCGCTCGCCGCTGGAAGCCTATAGTGCGTCCTGGGCCAGGGGTGATATGCAGGCTGCCTGGCACCACATCAAGGATCTTCTCCCGTCACGAGACCGGGGTGCAGCGGCGTCGCCGGAAGAGATGCATCTGATACTGACACGGACTCTGATGGTCGAGGTATTCGAACGTTTCTTCCTCATTGCCTTCTGGTATGTGGTTGCCGGCCCTGCGATGGCATTTTTCGCGCGGGGAATCATTGCATTGAGAGACCAATGGCCACAGGCAGCGGCAAGACCCGGTTTTGCCAGAATGGCCGAAGTCCTGAACTGGATACCTGCCCGCTTGCTGTCGTTCACCTTCGGGTTGGCCGGGGACCTGGCTGGCTGGATGAGCGAGGGGAAGCGGGTTCTGGCCGGTATAACGCTGAAAACCGAGCAGGTCCTGATGGGAGCTGCCAACGGTGCGCTGACGGGATATGCCCTTGACCCCGCGCGGTTTTCACAGATCCACCCTGATGAATGGCCAGATTATGGCCAGCGCAGCCTGGACGCAATCCGGGACCTGCTTAACCGGAGCATGCTGGTATGGATCTGTGTCCTGGCCCTTCTGGTGATCGCGGGTGTTATATAGGGGGCAGGTTTTAACAAAAATTACATTTATACGCCGAAAAACACTCAAGTTTGTAGTACTTTAGTCGACAATATAAACAAATATAATAAAGCTTTATTCGTTCGACACCTTGTGTGGGGGTATACGTGAACCTGCTTATCAAGCCTGCTGTGTCGTTGATGAACCGGCTGCCGATGTTCTACAAGTTCAGCCTGATCAGCGTCCTTTTTCTGCTGCCTATCGTTGCCCTTTCCTGGCTGGTAATCAGTGAGCTGAACCGGTCGGTGGATACCATGACCCGCGGGGTTGAAGGCCTGGAGCAACTTGAACAGGTCGATGCACTCCTTCAGGCATCCTTTGAATATCGTGATTTCCGGGCACCGGGTAAGACCAAGGATGATAACGAGTTATTGTCCAGGTCCGACGAAGTGGCCCGGGAAATCGACAGTCTTCTGGAAGAGCTTGCCGGCGCAGAGGCAAGGTTCGATACATCCGACAACTGGGCGGAGCAGATCGCACTGTTACAGGAAGAGTGGCAGGAGCTGAAGTCCACCGACAGCTATCAGGGCAATATCGACCCCCAGTTCAAGTATTACCAGGAGTTTGTGCAGAAGGTCCGCGCCATGCTCTCCGCCACCATCGAGATTTCCGGGCTGGGCCAGGACGCGTCCCGGGAGAATCTGCTGTTGCTCGGGCTGGTGCGAGAGGCCTTGCCGGATGCCGAGAGTATTATCGGCCGGGCCAGGTCATTCGGGACCTTTGCGCTGCTGGAAGGGCAGGTGGGTTACAGTCTCAGCGACGTGCTGAACGAAATCTATGATGAACTGACCAATCGCTCATCGCTTCTCGGCCCCTCACTTTCTGTGGCAATCGACACCTCACCGGCTCTGGCCGAAAGGAGTGGTGACGCGTTGCAGAGTATCGAGGGTAGCCTGATCAGCATACGTGATGAGCTTGATACCAATGTCATCGCACCCATGCGCCTGGAGTTGCCGTGGGAGGACTTCAACCGGGTGATCGAGAGTCAGCTGGTTCACTATGATGACCTGACGGCGGGTATTTTTGATGTGGTCAGCGATAACCTGAACGCACGTCTGGACGCCGAGATTCAGCAGCGGCGTTTCATCATCATTGCTCTTGTTATTGTGCTGCTGGTGGTGGTGTACCTCTATATCGGCTTTTTCATGTCTGTGCGCAGGGCGATCAACCGGTTCAGTCAGGCAGCCCGCAATGTGGCTGCAGGGGATATGACAGCCCATATCGAACTGGATAACCGTGACGAATTGGGCGAGCTCACGACAGAGTTCAACAATATGACGGACAGGATCGCCGAGCTGATCCGTTCCGTCAGCAGTACCACGTCGGATGTGGATAATCAGGCAATCCGCGTCAATGATACTGCCGCGGCCAACAGTCAGGCGGTAGCCCGCCAGATGGAGGAGTCCGGCCAGATCAACGAAGCCATGAGCCAGATGGTGGAAGCGGTTAACGAAGTGACCGAGAGCGCCCACCGGGTGTCTGACAGTGCCGGCAGGGCAGAGGAAGATACCGGGAAAGGGCGCGAAGTGGTGGCTGATACCGTTGAGACGATCAATCGGCTGGCAACCGAGATTGCCGGCGCAGTTGAGGTGATCAACCGGGTGAATGCAGACAGTGACAACATCAGCCAGGTGTTGGTGGAGATCAAGGCCATTGCCGAACAGACCAATCTGCTGGCACTGAACGCAGCTATAGAAGCGGCCCGTGCCGGAGAGCAGGGGCGTGGCTTTGCCGTGGTGGCGGACGAAGTGCGTTCGTTGTCCCAGCGTACACACAAGTCCACGGAAGAAATTGAAGGCATGATTTCCCGCCTGCAAAGCGGCGTAAAGGAAGCCGTTGCGGCCATGACCAACAGCCATGACGTGACCGAAACCACGGTGAAGAAATCGTCTGAAGTGACCGAGGCACTGGATCGCATTGCTCAGGGTATCTCGACCATCGTGGATATGAGCCACCAGATTGCTCAGGCGGCGGAGGAGCAGTCCGCCGTGGCCAGGAATGTGAACACCAATGTGGAACAGATCAGCGTGCTGGGACAGAAGACAGCGGATAATGCCGAGGAAACCCTGGCTTCGTCCCGTGAAATGTCGCAGCTGACCGCTTCACTGCAGCGGCTTGTGGAAGCCTTCCGGGTATGATCCTGTAAAGGCCTCCGGCTCCGGAGGCCTTTACCGCCCGCTTACATCCCGGACTTTTTCTGGTCCCATAGAATTTCCTCACCCCCGTTGCGCCTGGCCAGGCCGCGCGCAAACACAAACAACAGGTCGGATAACCGGTTCAGGTAATGCCGGGAATCGGTATTGATGGAATCCTCGTGGCTCAGCGCCACTACCACCCGCTCGGCACGACGGCAAACAGCACGGGCCATGTGGCACTGGGCCGCGGCCGGAGATCCACCGGGCAGTACAAAATTTTTCAGCGGCGGCAGGTCCTCATTGTGGGCGTCCAGGGTCTGCTCCAGCCACTGGATATGGTTGTCGCCGATAACCTTGCTGCCGGGGATGGCAAACTCACCACCCAGATCAAACAGGTGATGCTGGATGCGACGCAGGCTCTCCACCAGTTCGTCATCGCTGTCCAGGCACTCAATCAGCAACCCGATGTGGCAGTTCAGTTCGTCAGCCGTACCCATGGCCTCGACCCGCTGGGCATTCTTGGCGATGCGATTACCATCGGCAAGACCGGTTGAACCGTCGTCTCCGGTACGTGTGTAGATTTTGGAAAGGCGATTGCCCATCAGGATGCTCCCGGTCTGGTGTGATTGGATGGTTCCCCGGCCTTTGTATCTGCCGACAGTTGTTGTACCTGTTGCGTGAGCATTTGGTTCACCGTGACCCTGATTCCCCGTGCCTGGCCCTGTCGTGCGATATAACCGTTAATAAAATCAATTTCGGTGGTCCGCCCCTGTTGCCGGTCGCTCAGCATGGACGATGTATTGTTTGCCGTGTTGCGGGCGACGGCTTCTATACGCTGGCGAATGGCGTGAGGCGCCAGCGGCTGGCAGTCCTCGGCATTCATGACCGCCGCTATTTCTTCGCACAGGTTGTCTATATGTTCCAGATAGAACCGGTGATTCAGGATATCCCCGTTTCGGCAATTGAGAATGGCGGTAAAGGCATTGATGCCAGCGTTGACCAGCAGCTTGTCCCAGAGCCTCTGGTGGATGTCTGCTTCCGGATGCACAGTCAGCCCGCTGGCAGCCAGGGTGTTCACCACCTGGCGCAGCAGAGGGGTGGCGCTGTCTGTCAGGGCTCCGACCCAGGTTTCACCTTTGCCGGCGTGGACGGTATAACCGGGTTCCGGGCGATTGGCCCCTTCGGTGGTGCTGGCAGCCAGCACAGGTTGCCGTGGCCAACGTTCTGCGACGGACTGCTGGCTGCCCATGCCATTCTGGAACAGCACTATCGGCGCGCCTTGAGGAAGGTCGGGCAGGTGGGGTTCCAGTGCGCTGAGGGTATCACCGGCCTTGGTGGTGACCAGTAAAAGCGAAGGAGGGGCTGCTGCGACGGACAGCCAGGGCACGGACACAGGCCGGACAGAACCATCGAATCGCTCAAGCCTGTAAGCCAATGATGCACCGGGTTCTTTTTCAGGAGTGGGGCGAGGTACAAAAGCCACGCTGCCGGCCGGCAGGTAGCCGGCCCAGAGCTGGCCGAGGGAACCGGCCCCGAGAATGGCAATGGAGCCACTGCCGGGTAGCTGCTGGTTCGCCCCGAGCCCGTTCATGATTTACATGGCCTCGATGGCAGCCCGCTGCTCGCTGAGACGGTTCATGCTGCCCCGGGCATCCCGGAGTTTGTCTTTCTCCTTTTCCACCACTTCGGCTGGTGCCTTGGCGGTGAATTTTTCATTGCCCAGCTTGCCTTCCAGCCGGCCTATTTCTTTCTGCAGCCGCTCCAGCTCCTTGTCGAGGCGTTTGAGTTCGGCGTCCTTGTCGATCAGACCGGCCATGGGCACCAGTACTTCCATCTCGCCAACCAGCTGGGTGGCAGACATGGGAGCTTCGCCCCCGGTAAACCATTCCACGCTGTCCAGCTTGGCCAGTGATGCCAGGAACTGGCGATTCTCGTCCAGCCGGCGGCTGTCTTCCGGGTCTTTCCCGCGGAGCAGCACCGGGATGGCCTTTGCCGGGGAAATGTTCATTTCGCCACGGATATTCCGTACCGCAACAATCACACCTTTCAACCACTCGATATCGGCGGCAACGGCGGCATCCTGCTTCCCGGTATCTGGCTCGGGGAAGGGCTGCAGCATGATGCTGTCGCCAGTCTTGCCGGCCAGTGGCGCGATGCGCTGCCAGATTTCCTCGGTAATAAACGGCATGATCGGGTGCGCAAGCCGCAGCACCGCTTCCAGAACGCGTACCAGAGTACGGCGGGTGCCACGCTTGGCCTCTGCGCTGGCGCTTTCATCGTTCAGGACTGGTTTGGACAGCTCCAGATACCAGTCGCAGTATTCGTTCCAGATAAACTCGTACAGGGCGTAGGCGGCCAGATCGAAACGATACTGGTCCAGGTGGCGGATCACGTCCTGCTCGCAGGTTTGCAGTTCGCTGATGATCCAGCGGTCTGCCAGGGACAGCGCCACCGGCTCGTCGTTAACACCGCAATCCTCACCTTCGGTGTTCATCAACACATACCGGGCCGCGTTCCAAAGCTTGTTGCAGAAGTTGCGGTAACCTTCCAGGCGCTTCATGTCCCAGTTGATGTCACGGCCGGTGGTGGCCATGGCGGCCAGGGTGAAGCGCAGGGCGTCAGTGCCGTGGGCGGTAATGCCTTCCGGGAATTCCTTCTTGGTGCGTTTGGCGATTTTCTCGGCCAGCTTGGGCTGCATCAGGTTGCCGGTACGCTTTTCCAGCAGGTCATTCAGCTCAATACCGTCGATCATATCCAGAGGGTCAATGACGTTGCCCTTGGACTTGGACATCTTGTCGCCATGCTCATCGCGGATCAGGCCGGTCACGTACACGGTCTTGAAGGGCACCTGCGGGGTGCCATCCTCGTTCTTCATGAAATGCATGGTCATCATGATCATCCGGGCAACCCAGAAGAAGATGATGTCAAAACCGGTCACCAGCACATCGGTGGGGTGGAAGGTTTTCAGGCGATCGGTGATTTCCGGCCAGCCCAGGGTGCCGAAAGTCCAGAGGGCAGAGCTGAACCAGGTATCCAGAGCGTCGTCGTCCTGGTTCAGTTCCAGATCGGCGGTCAGGTTGTGTTTCTGGCGTACTTCTTCTTCGCTACGGCCCACATAAATGTTGCCGTCTGCGTCGTACCAGGCGGGAATGCGGTGGCCCCACCAGAGCTGGCGCGAGATGCACCAGTCCTGGATGTCGCGCATCCAGGCGAAATACATGTTCTCGTACTGCTTGGGCACAAACTGGATACGACCGTCTTCCACCGCTTCAATGGCCGGCTTTGCCAGGGTTTTGGCATCTGCAAACCATTGATCGGTCAGCATGGGCTCAATGATCAGGCCGGAACGGTCACCACGGGGCACGCTCAACACGTGGTCTTCCACTTCTTCAACCAGGCCTTCTGCGTCCATGTCCGACACAATCCGTTTGCGGGCTTCCTCACGGGTGAGCCCGGCGTAGGCGGCAGGCAGGCTGCCGTCCACATCTGTGTTCTCGCTGCCGTCGGGGTTGACCACTTCGGCTACATCACGGATGCAGGCATCCTGGGTCATGACATTGATCATTACCAGGTTGTTGCGCTTGCCCACGGCGTAGTCGTTAAAGTCATGGGCCGGGGTGATTTTGACGCAGCCGCTGCCTTTCTCGGGATCGGCATGGGTATCGGCAACAATGGGAATACGGCGGCCTACCAGGGGCAGGTCCACGAACTTGCCCACCAGATGCTGGTAACGCTCGTCGTCCGGGTGAACGGCCACAGCGGTGTCCCCGAGCATGGTTTCGGGGCGAGTGGTGGCGACAACAAGGTAGTTCTTGCCATCCTTTGTTTTCTCGCCGTCCGCCAATGGATAACGCAGGTGCCAGAAAAAGCCCTTTTCTTCCTTGTTCTCCACTTCCAGATCGGAAATGGCGGTGTGCAGCTTCGGGTCCCAGTTGACCAGGCGCTTGCCACGGTAGACCAGGCCTTCATCGTACAGGCGGATGAATACTTCCTGAACGGCCTTGTAAAAGCCGTCGTCCATGGTGAAGCGTTCATGGTCCCAGTCCACGGAGTTGCCCAGACGACGCATCTGGCCGGTGATTGTTCCGCCGGAGTGCTCCTTCCAGTCCCAGATACGCTTGATGAACTCTTCCCGTCCCAGGTCGTAGCGGGTCTTGTCTTCTTCGGCCGCCAGTTTACGCTCGACCACCATTTGCGTGGCGATGCCGGCGTGGTCACTGCCTACCTGCCAGAGGGTGTTGCGGCCCTGCATGCGCTTGAAGCGGGTGAGCGTGTCCATGATGGTGTGCTGGAACGCGTGGCCCATGTGCAGGCTGCCGGTGACATTGGGTGGCGGGATGGCGATGCTGAATGATTCGCCTTCGCCCCCTTCCGCCTTTTCTGAACGGGGGCGGAAGTACCCTTTGGATTCCCAGTTTTCGTACCACTGGCGCTCGATGTTTTCTGGCTGGTAGGTTTTTTCCATGGGTTTCTTCTGGTGACCGTTTGGTTGATTCACAAGGGAAATTTGAGACGCTCGATTATACATGCTCCCTTGGGTTGCGGCGAACTCTGGGGGAGGGGTACGGGGGTAGTTTGAATTTCAGGCGGGAAAAGAACTCGCTGCGCTCAGACACCTTTTCTCGCCTGAAATTCAAACCACCCCCATACCCTTATTTACTCCGAGTTATCTCGACTTTGTTCAATGGTGTTACTTGGGTTTGATTTCCAGTTTGTTTTACAAATCGCAGTTTCCAGACAAAACAGAGACAGACCCTGCACTGCCCTGGAGATATCGGCCAGGCCCATAAGAGTGGGGTGGTGGTGTTATTTCCCGCCAGGAAAAGGTGTCTGAGCGAAGCGAGTTCTTTTCCCAAGGGAAATAACACCACCACCCCGCTCCTCCCCCAAGCCGACAGTCCTACAAAAGGCCCAAAAACTCACCGCTTCCGCAAATCATGCACCCGAGGCTCAATCCCCAGCGCACGCAGCTGCTTGAAGTGAGATCGTGCCTGTGCCAGAACCGCCTCGTCATTATGGGCAACCAGCGCCAGCCGTTTGAACCGGTCCGCATCCGCCGGCAAGGTAGCCGAGAGGATGATAACGGTATCCCAGTCCTCGGCTACCGGTGGGCAAAGCAGTATACCGACCGGATCAGTACAGGTGGTGGCGGAGTCCGGGACGATGCCGTGGGGAATAAAGGCTTCCGGACTGAAGTTCCAGAGCAGGTCGTCCAGTTCCTGGGCGTGTTGCATGGTGTCGCAGACGATGCCCACGCGGTCACCCTGCTGCCGGGCTTTGGCCACCAGTTTGGCGGCGTGGAGATTGCGGGCAGCAGGGGTGTTCTGGGCGAGGATGTGGAACCAGTAGGACTGGTTCCGGTCATCCCGGGCGCCGGCATTACTTTCCGGCATGGGACATCAGGTAGTCGACCAGCATGGGTACCGGGCGGCCGGTGGAGCCTTTGGCCTTGCCGGAGTTCCAGGCGGTGCCGGCGATGTCCAGATGGGCCCAGCGGTAGTCCTTGGCAAACCGCGACAGGAAGCACGCTGCCGTGATGGTACCGGCAGGGCGGCCGCCGATGTTCTGCATGTCGGCGAAGTTGCTGTCGAGCTGGCTCTGGTATTCGTCCCACAGGGGCAGGCGCCAGGCGCGGTCGCCCGAGCGCTCGCCGGCAGCGAGAAGCTCGTTGGCCAGCTCGTCGTTGTTGCTCAGCAGGCCAGTGGCGTGGCTGCCCAGGGCGATGATGCAGGCGCCGGTCAACGTGGCCATGTCCACCACCACTTCCGGATCGAATTTCTTGACATAGGTGAGGGCGTCGCACAGTACCAGGCGGCCTTCGGCATCGGTGTTGAGAATCTCGATGGTCTGGCCGGACATGGAGGTGACGATGTCCCCCGGGCGCGTGGCAGTGCCGCTGGGCATGTTCTCGGCGGCGGCGATCACAGCCACCACATTGATCTTCGGTTTTGTCTCAGCGATGGTTTTCATGGCGCCGAACACGGCGGCTGCGCCACCCATGTCGTACTTCATTTCATCCATGCCTTCGCCGGGCTTGAGGCTGATGCCGCCGGTATCGAAGGTGATGCCTTTGCCGACGAGCACATAGGGCTTGTCCTTCGCCTTACCGCCGCGGTATTCCATCACGATCAGCTTGGCAGGCTGGGCACTGCCGGCGGAAACCGAGAGCAGGCTGTGCATGCCCAGTTTTTTCATCTGCTTCTCGTCAAGCACTTCGGTCTTGATGACGTCGTTGTCTTTCGCCAGTTGCTCTGCCTGTTCGGCCAGCCAGGTGGGGTGGCAGATGTTTGGCGGGGTGTTGCCCAGATCACGGGTGAAGTTCATGCCGCGGCCGGTGGCCAGGCCCAGATTGAAGGCATCTTTCAGTGCCTTGCCGGCGGATGAGGCGGCAACCGTGACCTTCGCGAGTTTGCGGTCTGATGGTTTCTCGCTCTTGAATTCGTTGAAGCGGTAGAGCTGTTCTTCCAGAGTACGGCCGATGAGATTCAGGCGAGCCGCTTCGGAACCGGTGGCGTCGTCGCCGGTGACAACGGTGTCAGCCAGACCAACCAGGACATGTTTTGACGGACCATCCTTGACCTGGCCGGCCATGGCGATCAGGGCCTTGCGATAGTTGGCGGGGGTGCGGTCTTTGTCGGCGCCGGTGCCTACCACCAGCAGGCGAGCCCAGGGCTGGCCGTCCAGCGGAACCAGTAGGGTGGTTGCGTTTTTACCGGTGGCGTCCCCGTTCTTGTGCAGGGTCTTGATCAGTCCGCCCAGGGCCTCGTTGGCCTGTGTGGTGGAGGCGGGCCAGTCGCCTTTCTCCGGCAGGGCAACAACAAGGCAATCCGCTTTGATATCCGAAATGGGCTTACTGCTCAGGGTAAAATTCATGGCAACTCCCGTTGGTTATTCCGATTGAGGACAGCACCGTCCGGTTTGCTGCCCGGATGCCTATAGCATTGGGGTTTGGGTGCAAATTATCAAGCGCTGACAGTTCGTTAACGCCTTTGTTAAACCTGTGGTCTGTCATTCGGCCCCAAGGTTACTTAGAATACGGCGAATCCTGATTTCCACCGATTCCGGTCGTATCCGGTTCTGAGAGACCGATTTGAGCATCGTTTTCCGCTACCTCACCCGCCAGGTCATTGTCAGCATGCTTGCCGTGTCCGGCATTCTGTTGATGGTGTTCATGAGCGGCCGGTTTATAAAGTACCTGGCGGATGCAGCCGCGGGCGACCTGGCGGGCGATGTGCTGTTCCAGATCATGGCCTATCGTTTTCCCGGCTTTCTGGAACTGATTCTTCCTCTTGGCTTTTTCATTGGCATTCTGCTCGCATACGGGCGCATGTACCTGGAAAGCGAAATGACGGTACTGTTCGCCTGTGGCCTCAGTGACAAGCAGTTGCTGGGTAAGACCCTGATCGGCAGTATTCCCGTGATGCTGGTAGTGGGGGCTATGAGCCTCTATGTATCGCCATGGGGCATGAAGCAGGTGGAAGGCATCTTCAACGAACAGCGCCAGGCCACGGAATTTGAAATGCTGGCGCCCGGGCGTTTCCAGTCCCTGTCCTCCGGAGGGCGCGTGACCTACACCGAAGGTCTGAGCGATGACAAGCGCCGGCTTGAGGGGGTGTTCATCGCCGAATACAACCAGAATGGCAAAGGCCTGTCGATTATTACTGCCCGTGAGGGTTCCCAGCTTATCGATGATGATACCGGCAGCCGGTTTCTTGTGCTTGAGGAAGGTGCGAGGTTTGAAGGCATGCCGGGGCGGCTGGATTACGATGTGACAGGATTCGACGCCTATGGCCTGAAAATCCGCAGTGGCAACGCCGGCGAAAAAGAGCTGGAGGAGGGGGTAAGCACCTCGGATCTGATGGCATCGGACAACCCGGAGGACCGGGCAATGCTGCACTGGCGATTCACGTTGCCATTGATTGTGCCCATCGTAACCCTGCTGGCTGTGCGGCTCAGCCGTGTGAACCCGCGCCAGGGGCGGTTCTTCCACCTGCTACCGGCAATGCTGGTTTATATCACCTATCTTGGCCTGCTGATCGTGGCCCGTGACGCCCTCGAAAACGGGAAAGTACCGGAGTGGGTCGGCCTGCTCTGGGTTCACGCCATTTTCCTCGTGCTTGGGCTGTGGCTGCAGTTCGGTCCCGCATGGCTGTACCGGCGCCGCCTGATTCGGGAGGGCCGCAACCTTGCGTAGGATTGACCGTTACGTAATGAGCACGGTGGGCGGCGCCATGTTCCTGGTGATGCTGGTGGTGCTGTCCCTGGACCTGATTTTCGCATTTATCGCCGAACTGGACGACGCGGAAAATGATTACCAGACGCTGCAGGCCCTGGTGTATGTCTTCATGACGCTGCCCCGCCGGATCTACGACTATCTGCCCCTTGGGGCGTTCATGGGGTGCCTGGTGGGGCTGGGCGCAATGGCGAGCTCCTCTGAGCTGACGGTGATCCGTGCCGCCGGAGTTTCACTGAAGCGCATAGTCTGGTCGGCCATGAAGCCGGCACTGGTGATTGTGCTGATCGGCGTGCTGATTGGTGAATACGTTGCACCCCCGGCGGAACGGATGGCCCAGAGCCAGAAAGCAATTGCCCAGGGTGCGGGTGAGAATGTTGCCTCGGCATCCGGTATCTGGCACCGGGAAGGTGAGGTGTTCATGCACCTTAACGCTGTTCAGCCCGACGGCGTCATTCGCGGTGTGTCGTTATTTCGTTTTGACGATGAGCGTTGGCTGGTTTCGGTTACCTATGCCGAACGGGGCATTTACCAGGGAGACCACTGGTTACTGGAAAATGTGACCACAACCACCCTGAGTGACGACAAGACTTCCCAGGAAAAACAACGGGCGTTGCGCTGGGAAACCGGCCTGTCGCCGGATGTGCTCAGTGTGCTCATCGTCAAGCCGGAAGATCTCTCCATTTCGGGCCTGTATACCTACGCAACGTATCTCGGGGAACAGGGGTTGAGCGCTGCGACATACTGGCTGGCATTCTGGAAGAAGGTCCTGATGCCGCTGGGTACAGCGGTGATGGTGCTGGTGGCGATATCGTTCGTGTTTGGCCCGCTGAGATCTGTGACCATGGGGTTCCGGGTGTTTACCGGCCTGATCGTGGGGCTGTTGTTCAAGTATATGCAGGATCTGCTGGGGCCCATGAGCCTGGTTTTCGGTTTCAATCCGGTACTGGCCATCATTCTGCCGATTGCCATCAACGCTGTGGTGGGGGCGGTGCTGATGCGACGGGCCGGTTAGCTCTTCTTTTTCGGTTCTTTGGGCACCGATGCGACGATACTGCCGGAGGCACGGTCTGTCAGGGAAAGCCCGTTGATGGGATAAAAAAGCGCGATAATGGCCGGAATGGTGATAAACAGCGTGGCGGCGTTCAGGTAATAGGCGCCCAGCAATGCAACGAAGAGAATCGCAGCGGCGGCCACGTAACGTTTCAGGGCCTGGGTCCAGGACACGGAGGTGCCGTCGAGGTTCTCAATGCGGATACGCCACACCTGCATGCCCAGCGTCTGGCCATTCCTGGTCCAGAAATAACCGAAGAACAGGTACAGTGCCAGGAACAATACAAAGGTGAGTATCGGGTCGGCACCCAGGGTGCCGGCCTCGGCCATTTCCTCGTACTCTTCCCAGCCGGTTATCCAGCCTGCCACAAGAGTATACGCCCAGGTGGTCACCAGCAGCACTGCAACACTGATCAGGGAGTCGTAGATTACAGCCATGAGACGCTTGATGAATGGGGCAGGGGGTAACAATTCCTCAGCGGAATGAAAGCGGCGGGGCATGGCGTCTCCTGTGATGTTTCACGTTTTTCCTGTTCTCGGCGTGTGCTAGAGTAGCGGATTTGCACGCGCATGTAAGTATGTGTCTTCAAACGTGGACCCGCACGGGTTTATACAAGGGTATCAAAGGGCTATGAAAACCGCAGAGTTGCGACAGGCGTTTCTCGATTACTTCAGGCAGCAGGGCCATACCATCGTACCGAGCAGTTCACTGGTTCCGGCGGACGACCCGACCCTGTTGTTTACGAACGCGGGAATGAACCAGTTCAAGGACGTGTTCCTTGGCCGGGAAGAGCGCGACTACACCCGGGCCACCACCTCGCAGAAATGTGTCCGGGCGGGTGGCAAGCATAACGATCTGGAAAACGTGGGGTACACCGCGCGTCACCACACTTTTTTCGAGATGCTGGGCAACTTCAGCTTCGGTGACTACTTCAAACGCGAAGCCATCAATTATGCCTGGACCTTCCTGACCGGTGACGACTGGCTGAAACTGCCGAAAGAAAAGCTCTGGGTGACCGTTTATGCCTCCGACGACGAGGCTTTCGATATCTGGAACAAGGAGATCAGTGTTCCCGCAGAGCGCATTGTGCGTATTGGCGACAACAAGGGTGCCCCCTACGCATCTGACAATTTCTGGCAAATGGGCGATACCGGCCCTTGCGGACCGTGCACTGAAATATTCTACGATCACGGCCCGGATGTAGCCGGTGGTCCTCCTGGCAGCCCGGAAGAAGACGGTGACCGCTACATCGAGATCTGGAACGTGGTCTTCATGCAGTACAACCGCCAGGCCGATGGAGAAATGCTGCCACTGCCCAAGCCCTCCGTGGACACCGGCATGGGCCTTGAGCGCATCACCGCAGTGCTGCAGGGCGTGCACAGCAACTATGAAATCGACCTGATGCAGGACCTGCTCAAGGCCGCTTCCGATATTCTGGGTGGTGTCGATACCACCGAGGCCTCGCTCCGGGTTGTGGCAGACCATATCCGCTCCTGTGCCTTCCTGATTGCCGACGGCGTGATGCCGTCCAACGAGGGCCGTGGCTTTGTGCTGCGTCGCATCATTCGCCGGGCTGCCCGCCACGGCAACAAGCTGGGTGCTACCCAGCCGTTCTTCTACAAGCTGACAGGCGCACTGGTTGAGCTGATGGGCGATGCCTATCCGCAACTGGTCAGCAGCCGCAAGCAGATCGAAAAGGTCCTCCTGCAGGAGGAAGAGCAGTTCGCAAAGACTCTGGACAAGGGGCTGCGCCTGCTGGAGCAGGATATTGCCGAACTGAAAGGTTCCGAAATTCCGGGCGAAACCATCTTCACCCTTTACGATACATACGGTTTCCCGGTGGACCTGACCAACGACATCGCCCGCGAGCGCGGCCTGACGCTGGACTACGAAGGCTATGAAAAAGCCATGGAAGAGCAGCGCGAGCGCGCCCGTGCCGCCAGCAAGTTCGGTATGGATTACAACGCCGCAGGCCTGAACATCAAGGGGGCCACCGAGTTCACCGGTTACGAACACATCGACGGCCACGAAACCATCCGCACCGTGATCGTGGATGGCAGGGAGGCGAATGCCCAGGCAGGCGATGAGGCGGTCGTGGTGCTGGAGCGTACGCCGTTCTATGCCGAATCCGGCGGGCAGGTTGGTGATACCGGCCTGCTGACCTGGAGCGGCGGCCGTTTCAAGGTGACGGACACCCAGAAGGAAGGCAGCAACCATCTCCACATCGGCACTGTGATTGAAGGTGAGTTGTTCCCGGGCCTGGAAGTGGACGCGCGCATCGACCATGCCCGCCGCGAGCGGACCAAAAAGAACCACTCGGCAACGCACCTGATGCATGCCGCGCTCCGCAAAGTGCTGGGTGAGCATGTGTCCCAGAAAGGTTCGTTGGTGGACCCTGACAAACTGCGTTTCGACTTTTCCCACTTCGAACCGGTGACACCGGAACAGTTGCGGGAAATCGAGCGCCAGGTGAATGAGCAGATCCTGGACAACACCCCGGTACAGACCGAAATTACCGATATGGAAAGGGCCCAGGCCAAGGGCGCCATTGCCCTGTTTGGCGAGAAATACGGTGATACCGTCAGGGTTCTGAGCATGGGGTCTGATGATTACTCCGTGGAGCTGTGTGGTGGTACTCACGTGGCTCGGACAGGGGATATCGGCCTGTTCCGGATTACCTCGGAAAGTGGCATTTCTTCCGGGGTTCGCCGCATCGAGGCGGTGACCGGTATGGGTGCCCTTGAGTGGGTTGAAGAAACCGAGCAGACCCTGCGGGAAGTGGCAAAACTGGTCAAAGGCTCCCGTGAGTCGGTGGTGGAGAAGGTTCAGCAAACCCTGGATCGTAACCGGCAGCTCGAGAAAGACGTCAACGCCCTCAAGGCAAAACTGGCAAGTTCAGCCGGGACGGACCTGGCCGGTTCCGCAGTCGAAGTGGCCGGCCTCAAGGTGGTTGCCTCTGAAATGGAAGGGGCTGACCGCAAGGCATTGATGGAAACCGCCGACCAGCTCAAGAACAAGCTGGGCGAGGGTGTTGTGGTGTTGGCCAGTGTTGAGGATGGCAAGGTTACGCTGGTTGCCGGTGTAACCAAGTCGGCTACCGGCAAGATCAAGGCCGGCGATCTTATGAAGCATCTGGCGGCACAGGTTGATGGCAAGGGCGGCGGTCGTCCGGATATGGCCCAGGGCGGAGGTAATGATCCCTCCAGACTGGCTGAAGCCCTTGCCGGTGTGCCGGCCTGGGTTGAAAAAAATATTGCTTAGGTAACTGTTTCCAATTCGGGCAGGCGTTTATAATCCTGCCCGTTTGACCATCTGAGGCGGGGCTTTGCCCTGCCATTTGTTTACGCTTGGTATCGGGAAAATAATGGCGCTCTTGGTTCAGAAATTTGGTGGTACTTCGGTAGGCACCACCGAGCGGATTGAAGCGGTTGCGGAAAAAGTCAGCCGTTTTCGTAAAGAAGGTCATGACGTGGTGGTTGTGGTATCTGCCATGAGTGGTGAGACCAATCGCCTGATCGGGCTGGCCAACGAAATCATGGAAGAACCCACGCCCCGGGAGATGGATGTACTGGTCTCCACAGGTGAGCAGGTCACGATTGCCCTGTTGTCCATGGCGCTGCAGAAGCGTGGCTGCGATGCCCGTTCCTATACCGGTGCCCAGGTGCGGATTCTGACAGACAGCAGCCATACCAAGGCGCGCATCCGGCAGATTGATGAACAGCGCATGAGGGAAGATCTCGATGCCGGCCGCGTGGTGGTGGTTGCAGGCTTTCAGGGCATCGACGAGAACGGCAGCATCACCACCCTGGGCCGTGGCGGGTCGGATACCACTGCCGTTGCCCTGGCCGCCGCATTGAAGGCTGATGAATGTCAGATCTACACTGATGTGGACGGTGTCTACACCACTGACCCGAGGGTCGTCGACAGTGCGCGCCGGCTCGAGCGGATTACCTTTGAAGAAATGATCGAGATGGCCAGCCTGGGCTCGAAGGTTCTTCAGATTCGCGCGGTGGAGTTTGCAGGTAAATACAATGTTCCTTTAAGGGTTCTTTCCAGCTTCCAGGAAGGTGAAGGTACCCTGATTACTCTTGAGGATGAAAGCGCCATGGAACAACCGGTTGTCTCCGGCATAGCCTTTAACCGTGATGAAGCCAAGCTGACGATTTCCGGTGTGCCTGATACACCGGGCAGTGCGTTGCGTATACTGCAACCGGTCAGTGATGCCAATATTGAAGTCGACATGATTGTTCAGAACGTCGGCGCAGATAACCGCACTGATTTCACCTTCACCGTCCATCGCAATGATTTCAAGCGGGCCCAGACTGTTTTGCAGAGGGTGTCTGAGGAACTGGGAGCCAGGGAAGTCAGTGGTGACAGCAAGATCGCCAAGGTCAGCATTGTGGGTGTGGGCATGCGTTCACATGCCGGTGTTGCAACTAAAATGTTTGCGGCGCTGTCCAACGAGGGTATCAATATTCTCATGATCTCCACGTCCGAGATTAAAATCTCAGTGGTGATTGACGAAAAATATCTTGAGCTGGCGGTTCGGGCACTTCATAGTGCATTCGAGCTGGACAAGCCCGGGATAGAGGAAGCCTGATCATTGGTGGATCTATACGCCGTTTGGCCAGGCTTTCTGTAAAAAGGGAATCATATGCAGGCTTATGCCTTCCGGAGTGCGTATAAGTGATTATGCGTCCTCGGTGCAGCAAGTGATCCCATTATAAAAGTAAGCAGTATACATTTGTCGGAACAGGTAGCTCTGGATAAGGGAGTAAAGGACATGTTGATTTTGACCCGCCGTGTTGGCGAAACCCTGATGGTCGGTGACGACATCACCGTTACCGTACTTGGGGTAAAGGGGAATCAGGTACGAATTGGTGTAAATGCGCCGAAAGAGGTGGCAGTACACCGTGAAGAAATCTATCAGCGTATTCAGAGCGAGAAAGGTTCTGAAGAGCCGGAACCCGGCAACAGCTGAAAGTGAGAAAAAGCCGTTCGAGGGAAACCCGAACGGCTTTTTTGTACCGGCACGAGGGCGGTTTGAAAAAACTCGTGTCAACCCTATGAAATCAGAAAAATTATGGTAGTATACGCCCCGTTCTCAAGGAGAGGTGGGTGAGTGGCTGAAACCAGCTCCCTGCTAAGGAGCCATACGCATTGCGCGTATCGAGGGTTCGAATCCCTCCCTCTCCGCCATTCTTTTCGGAGAAGAAAGAGAACGGTTTAAATCGAGAAGTAGCGACGCGCGGCTGTAGCTCAGCTGGATAGAGTACCTGGCTACGAACCAGGCGGTCGGAGGTTCGAATCCTCCCAGCCGCGCCATTTATTAAGCACATGTCATCGTGCACCCGTTAACTGCGACAAGCTCGTAGTTGGATGGGATTTGAACCGAAAGAGGTTCGACCGAAGCACACGAAGTGTGCTGAGGAACGTCGGAGCAAAGCGACGACGACCCCGAAGGGGTGAGGGCCACAGGCCCGAATAATCCTCCCAGTAGCCTGACTGCCAGGCTGGCGGGGGATACAGATTTCCAAGCGGCTGTAGCTCAGCTGGATAGAGTACCTGGCTACGAACCAGGCGGTCGGAGGTTCGAATCCTCCCAGCCGCGCCATATCAAACAAAGAACCCCGCCAACGAGCGGGGTTTTTTGTTTGCAGATCTCGGAGTTTGAAAGGATTTGAACCGAAAGAGGTTCGACCGAAGCACACGAAGTGTGCTGAGGAACGTCGGAGCAAAGCGACGGCGACCCCGAAGGGGTGAGGGCCGCAGGCCCGAATAATCCTCCCAGCCGCGCCATATCAAACAAAGAACCCCGCCAACGAGCGGGGTTTTTTGTTCAGTTACCACATCAAATCATCCGGAATCTCATAACCCGCATAAGGGTCATCGTCGCCTTGATCATCACTTTTCCGGTCATGCAGTACCACAACGGCGCTCTCATCCCGCTCCATGATCTTCCTTGCCACACCCTCTGCAACAATCTCATAGGTATCGTTGACGAAAACAATGGCCAGCCGGCCACGTGACAACTGGTCCACCATGGTGTCGTCCACAAAGATCTTCTTGATCTTCCTGTCATGCACGAACTGATAGGAAGTCTCACCCCGGGAGCGGTCAAGGCGATTGGTTTCCACCAGTTGCCGGATCTGGGCCTGAATGGCTTTTTTCTCGGCTTCTTTCTGGCGCTGAAGGTTCAGCTGCCGGTCCCGCTCGGCTTTTTCCTCCCGTGCCTGACGGGCGCGGATCTCCGCTTCGTTGACCTCTACGGTGCCTTTGGGTTGCTGCTTCCGTTTTTTATGTTTCTCATTGCGAATGGCTTTGGCCTTTTTTTCATCGGCCAGGCCGGCCTTTAACAGCTGATCCTGTAGTGATGGCATTCAATGCTCCGTGACAGTTTGCTATTTCTGGTAAACTGCACCCAGTATACGCCCGGAATGCTCCCGGTCGAACCCGTCCCCTTTTGTAATCTCCAGGATTTTATATGCCGTCATTCAGTCAGCTGGGTCTTTCCCGACCAATGCTCGATAACCTGTCGAGGCTTGGCTTTGAGAACCCGACACCCATCCAGGCCGGGGCCTTGCCCCATGGGATGCAGGGCCGCGACCTGATTGCGATGGCCCAGACCGGCAGCGGCAAGACTGCGGCTTTCGGTATTCCGCTGGTGGAAAAGCTTCACCCCCGGCGGTTTGTTGTGCAGGGGCTTGTGCTGTGTCCCACCCGAGAGCTGGCGGACCAGGTAGCCAAATCCCTCCGAGACCTGGCAGTTGCCCGGGATAACGTGAAAATACTTTCCCTGTGCGGCGGTGTGTCCATCGGCCCGCAGATTGGCTCTCTCAGCCATGGCGCCCATATAGTCGTAGGAACGCCCGGCCGGATTCAGGATCACCTGAGAAAGGGAACCTTGAAACTGGATCAGCTTGCAACCCTGGTGTTGGACGAGGCCGACCGGATGCTGGATATGGGCTTTCAGGAAGCCGTGGAAGACATCATCGCCCAGGCGCCGACAAAACGGCAGACGCTGATGTTTTCAGCCACCTGGCCGGAAAATATCCGCAAACTGAGTGAGCAATACCAGAACAGCCCGGTGGATGTGCGGATTGATAGCCAGGCCATTGAATCCGACATTGCCGAGCGATTTTACGAGATTGGCCCCGGACAGCAGGTTCAGGCTCTTGCGGCATTGCTGTCGCTACACCAGCCGGCCTCCTGCATTGCGTTCTGCACCCGAAAACAACAGTGCGATGAGGTGGCCACCGAGCTGAACGGCCTCGGATTTGCGGCATTGCCCCTGCACGGTGACCTGGAACAGCGGGACCGGGACAGCGTTCTGGTGCGTTTTGGCAACCAGAGTTGCTCTGTGCTCGTGGCAACCGATGTCGCTGCGCGAGGGCTTGATATCAAGTCCCTGCCGCTGGTGGTCAACGTTGAACCTGCCCGTGATCCGGAAGTTCATACCCACAGGGTTGGAAGGACCGGGCGTGCGGGGGAGCAGGGGCTGGCAGTAACCTTCTGCACACCGTCTCAGGCTCATAAAATCAACCGGCTGGAAGCGGAGCGCAAGCAGGCCGTGGAATGGGGTAGTACCGCAGACCTGCTGGCCACGCCGTTGAGGCCATCTGCCCCGGCGATGAAAACCCTCTGCATTGCCGGTGGGCGGAAGGACAAGGTCAGGCCGGGTGATGTTCTTGGCGCGCTTACCGGTGAGGCAGGGCTTCCCGGTAAGGTTGTGGGCAAGATCGATCTGTTTGATTTTCAGTGTTTTGTTGCGGTTGAGAAGGAATCAGCGGCTACGGCCCTGAAAAGGCTGGAACAAGGTCGCATCAAGGGGCGGAAAATGCGTGTACGCTATGCATGAATGAGAATTATTTTTACCTGCCCGAAGCCCGTCAGTATGGGCCAGGGTGCTCGGAAACCACCTATTGAAACCTGCAATTAGGTTGCTCAGTGGCGTGGAAAACGGTAAATTACGCGGGATTTTGCTCCCCGAATTGCCATGGCCCAGGGTGCAGTCCCCCGATGGGCCGGTATATCGGGAAAATCATCAACTCAATACAGGTAGCTATTCGTTATGAATGAGCTGATGTCACAAGCCATCGAACTGATGGTCGCAGGCATGGGGTTTGTTTTCGCATTCCTGATCATATTGGTGTTTGCAACCCTGCTCATGTCAAAGCTGGTACTCCGGTTTGGCCCGGCCGAACCCGAACCCGCTGCTCCGACCCGCAAATCACGTGCAAAGCCTTCAGCGCCTTTGTCAGTTGATCCTGACACCGCTGAAGCGATTAAAAAAGCGATTGCACAATACCGGTCACGCCACAAGAAGTGACCTGGCAGACAGATTAGAACCTTTAAACAGAAGGCTGACACGATGACTGACACAAAGAAACCGCTGGGGATTACGGACGTTATTCTGCGTGACGCCCACCAGTCCCTGCTGGCCACCCGCATGCGGCTTGACGATATGCTGCCCATTGCCGAGAAGCTGGACAAAGTTGGCTTCTGGTCTCTGGAATCCTGGGGTGGAGCTACCTTTGACTCCTGCATCCGTTATCTTGGCGAAGATCCCTGGGAGCGTATCCGGGAACTGAAAAAAGCCATGCCCAATACGCCGCAGCAAATGCTTCTGCGCGGTCAGAACCTGCTGGGCTACCGGCATTACGCGGATGACGTGGTGGACCGTTTCTGCGAGCGTGCCGCTGAGAATGGCGTTGATGTGTTCCGTATTTTCGATGCCATGAACGATCCCCGTAACCTGGATCGCGCTATCAAGGCCGTTCGCAAGACCGGCAAGCATGCCCAGGGCACGATCGCCTATACCACCAGCCCGGTGCACACCATCGAAATGTGGGTAGAGCTGGCGAAGGAAGTGGCGGACATGGGCGCGGACTCCATCGCCATCAAGGACATGGCGGGTATTCTCAAGCCTTATGTTGCTTTTGATCTGGTCAGCCGTCTGAAAAAAGAGCTGGATATTCCGATCCACATGCAGTGCCACGCTACAACCGGCATGTCGACCGCAACCGCCATCAAGGCTGCGGAAGCCGGTATCGACAACGTGGATACCGCCATTTCCTCGATGAGTATGACCTATGGTCATTCGCCCACCGAAGCAGTGGTAGCGATTCTTCAGGGAACCGAGCGTGACACTGGCCTTGACCTGAACCTGCTTGAAGAGATCGCCAGTTACTTCCGTGAAGTTCGCAAGAAGTACGCGAGATTTGAAGGCAGCCTCAGAGGCACCGATTCCCGTATCCTGATTGCTCAGGTGCCGGGTGGCATGCTGACCAACATGGAAAACCAGCTGAAAGAACAGAATGCGGCCGACAAATTCGACCAGGTTCTCGATGAAATCCCCAAGGTACGTGAAGACCTGGGCTTTATCCCGCTGGTAACACCGACTTCCCAGATCGTGGGTACCCAGGCGGTGCTGAACGTACTGACCGGTGAGCGTTACAAGTCCATCTCCAAGGAAACCTCCGCCATTCTCAAGGGTGAGTACGGTGCTGCACCGGCGCCCATGAACAAGGAGCTTCAGGAGCGCGTTCTCGACGGAAAAGAGCCGGTTACCTGCCGTCCAGCCGACCTGATCGAGCCGGAAATGGATAAGTTGACCGAAGAGCTTCGGAACATTGCGAAAGAGAAGGACATCAAGCTGGCCGAGCAGGAAGTGGACGACGTTCTCACTTACGCGCTGTTCCCGCAGATTGGCCTGAAGTTCCTCGAGAACCGTGGCAATCCGGACGCATTCGAGCCGGTTCCCACTGCCGAAAGCGCCGCTCCGGCCAAGAAAGCCGAAGGTCCTGAAACGTATACCGTTGAAGTCAATGGCAAGAAGTTTGTGGTGGCGGTTTCCGAAGGCGGTGAAATCACCCAGATTCAGGGTGAGGGTGGTGCTGCTTCCGCACCCGCAACCTCTTCGTCCGAACCGGCGCCTGCCGCTGGCGAGGGTGAGCCTGTGCTTGCACCGCTGGGAGGTAACATCTTCAAGGTCCTGGTTTCTCCGGGGGACGCCGTTGAAGAAGGCGATGTGCTGATTATCCTCGAAGCCATGAAAATGGAAACCGAGGTTCGCGCACCCAAGGCCGGTACCATCGGCGAAGTCTTCATCAAGGTCGGTGATGCCGTCTCCGTTGATGATGAAATGCTGACAATCGCATAAGGGCCAGCATTCCATGGAAAAATTATTGACACTCTGGACAGGCAGTGGCCTGTTCAATATCGAGCCAGGTCAGGTGGTGATGATCATCGTCGGGCTGGTGCTTCTCTATCTTGCGATTCGCAAGAAGTTTGAGCCATTGCTGCTGGTGCCCATCGGGTTCGGTGGCATCCTGGCGAACATTCCGGAGGCAGGGCTGGCCCTGTCTGCGGCCGAGAACGCTATTCACTTTGCGAAACCGGAGGTGCTGGCTGCTCTGGCCGGTGCGCTGGATGTGAGTTATCAGGCCGGACAGGCCGTCACGCCGGAAGTGAAAGAGGCTTTCAAACAAGCCTTCATGGAAGCGAGCTACTCGACGGTTTCCGAGGCCAATGCCATTGCGTCGGATAACGGCTATGGCAATGGCATGATGTACAACTTCTACACCATTGTTATCGGCAGTACGGTCGGACCGCTGCTGATCTTCATGGGTGTAGGCGCAATGACAGACTTCGGACCGTTGCTGGCGAACCCCAAAACGCTGCTGCTTGGTGCTGCGGCCCAGTTTGGTATCTTTGGTACCGTTCTCGGTGCGGCCCTGCTGGACTGGATGGGCATTCTGGACTTCACGATCCTGGAAGCAGCGGCGATTGGTATCATCGGTGGTGCGGATGGCCCAACCTCCATTTATGTTTCCACCGTTCTGGCGCCGCATCTTCTTGGTGCGATTGCTGTCTCGGCCTATGCCTACATGGCTCTGGTGCCGATGATCCAGCCGCCGATCATGAAAGCGCTGACAACCCAGAAAGAGCGGGCCATCAAGATGTCCCAGCTGCGTCCGGTTAGCAAAAAGGAAAAGATTGTTTTCCCGATTGTTGTCCTGATTGCGGTTGCCCTGTTCCTGCCGGATGCGGCTCCGCTGCTGGGCATGTTCTGCTTCGGTAACCTGATGCGCGAGTGTGGTGTGGTTGAGCGCCTGAGTGATACGGCCCAGAATGCGCTGATTAACATCGTAACCATTTTCCTCGGGTTGTCGGTTGGTTCCAAGCTGGTGGCGGACAAGTTCCTGGATGCTCAGACGCTGGGTATCCTGGGTCTCGGCATTGTGGCTTTTGGTATTGGTACCGCTACGGGCGTTCTGATGGCGAAGCTGATGAATGCATTCGTGAAGGAGCCTATCAATCCACTGATCGGTTCTGCCGGGGTGTCTGCGGTGCCAATGGCAGCGCGGGTATCCAACAAGGTGGGCCTGGAGGCCAACCCGCAGAACTTCCTGCTGATGCACGCCATGGGCCCGAACGTGGCTGGCGTTATCGGCTCTGCGGTGGCTGCGGGTGTAATGATCAAGCTTCTGGGCTGATTGTTTCACTCGGTTGAGCTAAGGAGACCCCGCTTTTTGCGGGGTTTTCTTGTTTTGTAGCCTGCTGGTTTGGGTGGAGGCACCATTGCGGAGGCCCTTTCCAGGAAACGCTACGAGCACATCCATGTGCGCTTGACTCCGGCCGTCCATGGCCGGAGACATTCCTGGAAAGGGCCTCCGCAATGGCGCTTCAAGCTTCACAGTTATCGCTCAACGCGTCTTTTCACCCGTAGGTCGGATTAGGCAAAGCCGTAATCCGACAAACTAACGAAAATCCCGCGAACCAACCGGCAACGCCTCAATCAAATGGCTCAAATCCGACAACCGCCCCGCCATCACATGAACAATATCCCCCTCACGCTCCAATACCCCCTTCACATGTAACAACCGCGCCGTTATCAACGGTTTGCGCTGCCGTCGTGCTGTTTCCAGCCACACCACCACATTCACGTTGCCGGTTTCGTCTTCCAGGGTAACGAAAGTGACGCCGGAGGCGGAGCCGGGGCGTTGGCGGCCGGTGACCAGGCCGGCGACCTGGACGGGGATGCCGGCTTTGGTGGTTTTGAGCTGTTCGGCGCTGAGGCAGAATTTGAGGTGGCCCTGCTCCCGCAGCAGGGCCAGGGGGTGGCGTTGCAGGGTCAGGCCCTGGCTGGCGTAGTCGGCGAGGACGTTCTGGCCTTCGGTGGGTTCTGGCAGTTGCACGCAGGTGTTATCCGGCAGGTATTCCGCGCTGCTTTCGGCGGCAAAGAGTTCGGCCGGTTGCTCGTGGCCGAGTAGCTGCCAGTAGGCCTGATGGCGGTTGGCGGTGAAGTCCGGCATGGCGTTGGCGCCGGCCAGCAGTTCCATGTCCCGCTGGTTCAGGCCTGCCAGTTGTCGCAGTTCGCTGGCGGAGCGGTAGCCCTGTGGTGGACGATGCCGGCAAAGGCGTTCGGCACCGCTGGTGGAGAGCCCCTGTATCAGCCTCAGGCCCAGGCGCAGGTGGCGGCCGGGGCTGGTTAAGGTGTGGTCCCACTGGCTGCGATTGACGTCCGGCGGCAGCACGGTGACGTTATGGCGGCGGGCGTCCTGGACCAGTTGAGAGGGGGAATAGAAGCCCATGGGCTGGCTGTTGAGCAGGGCGCAATAAAAGGCAGCCGGATAGTGGCGTTTGATCCAGGAGGACACGTACACCAGCAGTGCAAAGCTGGCAGCATGGGATTCCGGAAAACCATAGCCACCGAAGCCGCAGATTTGCTGGTATAGCCGTTCGGCAAAGTCGGCATCATGCCCCCGCTCCAGCATGCCGTTGATAAGCTTGTCCCGGAACGGGGTCAGGTCGCCGTGGGATTTCCAGGCAGCCATGGCCCGGCGGAGCTGGTCGGCTTCCCCGGCAGAGAAGCCAGCTGCGACCATGGCCAGTTTGATGACCTGTTCCTGGAAAATAGGTACCCCCAGGGTGCGCTCAAGGACCTTGCGCACGGCGTCGTTGGGATAATCGACCGGTTCAAGCCCGTGTTTGCGGCGCAAGTAGGGATGAACCATGTCACCCTGGATGGGGCCGGGGCGGACGATGGCCACTTCGATCACCAGGTCGTAATACGTTTCCGGTTTCAGACGCGGGAGCATGTTGATCTGGGCGCGGGATTCCACCTGGAAAACGCCGATGCTGTCGCCTTTCTGGAGCATGGCATAGGTAGCCGGGTCTTCCTGGGGGATATCCGGCATGGTGAAAAGTGAGCCTTTCTCCTCGCTGATCAGCTCCAGGGCCTTACGGATAGCCGTGAGCATGCCCAGGGCCAGTACATCTACCTTCATAAGGCCCAGGCTTTCCAGGTCGTCCTTGTCCCACTGGATGACGGTGCGTTCTGCCATGGCGGCGTTTTCCACCGGTACCAGTTCGGCCAGTGGGCCGGCGCTGATAACAAAGCCGCCCACATGCTGGGACAGATGGCGCGGGAAGCCGAGCAGGGTATTTACCAGGGTGAAGAACTGGTCGGCCACTTTCGGGTTGCGGGTCAGGTGCTTGTCGAGAATCTGCTGGCGCCAGTCAGTGGCCTTGTCCCGCCAGTCGATGCCTTCCAGTAACTGCTCCACCATGGCCGGATCAAAGCCCAGGGCCTTGCCAACATCACGAATGGCACTGCGTGGACGGTAACGGATCACGGTGGCAGCCAGGGCTGCCCGTTCGCGGCTGTAGCGCCGGTAGATGTACTGGATGACTTCTTCCCGCCGTTCATGCTCGAAATCCACATCAATATCAGGTGGTTCATTGCGGTCTTTGGAGATAAAGCGCTCGAACAGCAACTCCACCCGAGCCGGATTGACCTCGGTGATACCCAGGCAATAACACACCGCGGAGTTGGCCGCGGAGCCACGGCCCTGGCAGAGGATGCCCCTGCTGCGGGCAAAAGCGACAATGTCGTGGATCGTCAGGAAGTAATGCTCGTATTTCATTTCTGAAATCAGGGCCAGCTCCTTGCGAATCAGCCCCTGGACGCTTAATGGCGTGCCTTCGGGGTAGCGCCTGCGTTCGCCCTCGCGGGTCAGACGTTTCAGGTAGGCGGCCGGCGATTCGTTTTCCGGGACAAGATCAGGCGGGTATTCGTAACGCAGGCTGCCGGGCTCGAAGGTGCATTGTTGTGCAATGGCCAGGGTTTCCCGGAGCCAGGCTTCCGGATACAGGCGCTGCAAGACCTTTAATGGCCGCAGATAGCGCTCTCCGTTCTGGAACAGGCAGTGGCCGGCGTTTTCCAGGCTGGTATGGTTGCGCAGGGCGGTAAGTACATCCTGCAGGGGCTGGCGATCCCGGTTGTGCATGTGGATCTCGCCGGTGGCGGTCACCGGGCAGCGCAAGTGGTCGGCCAGCCATCGCACACGGGCCAGTTGCCGTTGCTCTCCGGCTTCAAGGGTGCGAGCTGCGGCTATCCACAGGCTGCGGTCAAACAAACGCTGTAGCCATTCGCCGCAGGCCAGAGCCTGATCTGCATCCGCTTCGCCGGGGCAGGGAGGCAGCCAGAGGCACAGGCAGTCATCCAGAGAGTGGGTTTCGATATCCCGGACGAATAACCGGTACCGGCCTTTTTCTGCCCGCCGGCGGCCGGTGGTGATCAGCTGGCAGAGTTGGCCATAGCCCTTGCGGGTGCGGGCCAGGAGAACAAAGCGGGGGCCTACTGGCCCGGACGGCGCATCTTCGAGCTCAAACCAGCTGCCGGTGATCAGCTTTACCGGGCTGTCTTTCAGTGCCGCCCAGGCCCGGGGGATGCCGGCTACGGAACAGGCATCGGTAATTGCCAGGGCGGTATAGCCCAGCCTGTCAGCCTGTTCCGCCAGCTCATGGGGGTGAGAGGCCCCGGTCAGAAAGGTGAAATTGCTGAAGCAGAATAATTCGGCATAAGTACCCTCGCTCATCAGCCAAACCACCCATGTACAAACCAGCCACCCCCTATATCCCTGAATACCCAGGCAAGCTGGCCGGAGGCCAACTGGGCGATGTAATAATCCCTGTGCACCCGTTGGCCATCCCACCAGCCACCACTGATGCGTTCCGGCCCTGAAAGCCACACAGGCGGAGTTTCAGTAAGTGCTTGCGGGCCTTTCAGCAACCATAACGGGCGACGGGGCAGCCGGGAGTGATCCTGAACCCAGGGCTTATGCCTGGCCAGCACGTCAGAGGCCAGCCATGACCGCTCAGGCCGGTGATCTGCCTGTGGTGATAACTGCCGCAATGCATTCTCACCAAGCCTTGCCTGCAGACGACTGATCAGGGTCTGCCAGGCTTCGTTCAGATCTTGTGTTTCGCCCAGAAGATCCTGGCCGGTGGCCGCCTCCCTTCCCAGGAACCGTTTGACCAGGAGTACCAGTGAGGTCACCGGAGCTTTTAACGGATGTTGTTCCAGCCGTAAACGGATCAGATCCAGGAAGGCATCAGCCCGGTGTTCCGGCCCCGAGGTGCGAATCCGCAGGCGGGTAGGTTCCTGGTGACGGTGCCGCAGGACCAGTGACAGGCTGTCGGTATCCTGTTGTCGCCAGCACAGGTCTTCCTCCAGTTCGGAGAGGATGCGTTGCAGGGGAAACAGCAGGCCCTGGGAATGCTCGATTTCCTGCACAAAATCTGCCTGCTGTCGAAAATAATGAGGTGGTTGCCAGGGTGTTTGTGGGTCAGCCCGGTTACCCTGGATTTTCTGGACATGGGCCAGGGTTTCCGGCGACAGACGGCGGGCCAGTTCGTTGGATGGCAATGCAAGCACTTCTCCAAAGGTATTCAGACCAATCCGCTGCAGCCGGATACGGGTTTTATCGTCAAACTCTGCAGCCAACAGCGACATCTGCCCCAGCGTGCGCAGGATATGGCCTTTATCGGCCGTGCATTCGCCTTTACCCGTGCGGGCAATCAGCCGGGCAGCCAGTGGCGTGTGACCGACGGCAACCCAGGCATTCAGCTGGCGCTCGTTCAGGCCCTGTTCCACGGTTTGCCAGACGGCCGACAACCCGCCATAAAGCCGTTGCAGGCTGCCTACTTCTGCCAGCAGGCCATCCGGCGGTACCAGTACAATATGAGCTGCATAGCGATACAGCCAGCGAGCCTGGTCTTCCAGTATCCGGGCTTCCTGCTGATGGTCCGCCCTTACCATGCCCAGCTCCGGAATCAGGCTGATGGCGGTTTTCAGGCGCATGCCAGCCTGCACACCCTGGGCACGGGCTTCTGGGCAGGCCTGGATTACCTTCTGCCCGGAGCCCTCCACAACCACCAGGGCTCCGTGGTTTTCACGGGAGCGGCGGATATGGTCCAGCAACAGGTGAGGGAAGTGCAGATACAGCCAGAGCATGGTGCGCCTTACCGACTCTGGTCGGCCCAGGGGCCCTGAACCACGCGGGGTGATTCCCGGAAGGCCAGGTCTGCCCGCTGGTTCATGGCAAGTGAGCAGCATTGCCCGGGCCAGCTACCGCGACGCTTCAGCACGTTTACCTTGAGATCCTGATGCTCTCCCGGTGCCAGTGCCAGGCGTAGCGCTGCCGGGGAATTCTGCTCGGCGTAACGGCGTTCGCGGAACAGGACACACACATTGCTGCCGGCTTCGGCCGCCAGTTGCAGGCGCCGAATTTCCCGGGCGGCCAGTTTTCCAGGCCAGGCCATTACCAGCCCGGTTACCGGCGAGCGGAGGCAGTTTTCCAGTGTCCACAGAAAGTCGCCTTCGTCTTCCGTATTGATCAGCACCACCTGGTTCAGATTGACGCCTTCCCGGGCAAGGGCGGGTGCGTAGGGCGTATGGGGTGGATTCAGCCAGAATACGGTTTTACCTTCAGCACACACCCGCTGCATGAGTGGCAGCAGCAAATGCAGTTCCCCAATACCTGGTGCATCCAGCAGGCACTCGCTCAGGGCGCCCCGTGGCCAACCCAGGCCTCCGAGCTGATTGTCCAGAACCTGGTAGCCGGTTGGCTCGGCAGGTTGTGTGGTGCGGGTTTGCCGATGCCCCTGCCAGACACGGGCGTCCTGCATCAGTGTGTTCAGAAGCTCACTCATGATGAAAATTCTCAATATACTGTTTAAATATACAGTATTCTGAAAGGCAGGTGATTTCAAGCGCCGGGTTGATAATCCGGGTAAGGAAACCCACGCTTGTAGAACAGCCATCAACCATGGAGGTTGAAATGAGTGAGTTGACGAAACAGAGCTGCGAAGCCTGCAGGGCAGACGCTCCGAAGGTTACTGATGACGAAAAACAGGCTTTGGGCAAAGAGGTGCCAGAGTGGCAGGTTGTTGAACTGGACGGAGAAGAGCAGCTGCAGCGAGTGTTCAAGCTCAAGAACTTCGCCCAGGCCCAGGCATTCACCAACAAAGTTGGCGACCTGGCCGAAGCCGAGAATCACCACCCCGCCATCTTGCTGGAATACGGCAAAGTGACGGTACGCTGGTGGACCCACAAGATCGGTGGCCTGCATAAAAATGACTACATCATGGCGGCACGCACTGATGCAGCCTATGAAGAGATGCAGTAATTCAACACCCCAATCAGGAAAGCTGGAAGGCATCGTCTACGGGGCTGCGCACCCCGAAACCGCCTTTGCGAACGACATGGGTATAGATTTCCGTGGTCCGGATGTCTGTGTGGCCCAGCAATTTCTGGATCGTCCGGATGTCGTACCCGGCTTCCAGCAAGCGGGTGGCAAAGCTGTGCCGGAATGTGTGGCTGTTTGCGGGCTTGCGAGCCGCTTCGTAATTGAGACCTTCCAGGGGAGTGGACTTCCCCCGGTGTAGTGGACACACCTAGCCTATGATTGGACTTCTACTGGACGCCCTTGTCAGAGCGCCGTTTATTGCTAACTACATGGAGAAAGTTGTCACAGGCCTGCTGGTGCTCGTAGGCATCATTCATCTTCTACCCGTTTCCGGGGTTCTGGGCGTGGAGCGGCTGGCCGCTTTGTATGGCGTTTCCCTGGGGGAGCCCAATATCGAAATCTTGATGCGCCACCGGGCTATCCTGTTCGGGCTTCTCGGTCTGTTCCTAGTGTATGCAGCGTTCCAGCCATCCTTACAAACATTGGCTATTGTCGCGGGCCTCGTCAGCGTTGTGTCCTTCATCGCGATTGCGTGGTCAGTTGGCGGGTACAATGAGTCCGTTCGCAAGGTCGTCATCGCAGACATTATCGCCATCGTCGCGCTCATTGCTGCAGGGGTAATCCGTGTCGTCGGCCGCAACCAAATTTAACAAGGCCATTAAGTCTGTTCCGGGCCGATGGCCCTCCACGGGACGCCCTTGTCAGGGCGCCCCTTATGGCTGGCGTGTGTGCCGGGCATGGCACAGAACTAGGGAGGTGAAAGTCCTCCTGCCAGGTGTCCGCAGAGCCGAAGGCTAGGAGAAGGGCAAGGGCGTCATCGCGAG
>HotLOscill_hetero_coDRAFT_1000068_pt1 | contig 90925 bp, 80 predicted proteins | sample HotLakmetagenome_2_FD_10650 | JGI IMG/M metagenome (IMG submission 10650)
AGATAAGCACAAATCCTGTATTCTTTTTTGTGGGTTGCCATTCATCTCACCGCCAAATCAAAGATTATGGCGGGAGCCTTCTTGCAACATTGAGGTAAAAATGTGGTGCGATCTACACCCAACAACGTGGCCGCCATCCCTGAAGAGAGTTGTTTCAGTTCAAATAACTTGACCGCCATGGCCCATTTAGCCGCTTGTTCAAATTGCTCTTGGCTCTGACCTAAAGCATCAGGAAACGTCTCAGGATAGTTAACGGTCAGTTGTCGAGTCATGATTAAACAGCCTCAATCGAATCTCATCCTATATCCTAGCCCCCAACAGCAAAAGCACCCCCCGCAGGAGGTGCTGAAGTTTTCAGCTAGAGAGAGAGGAGTCTAGCCGTTCATTGGAGGCGCTTCAGTCGCTGGCCAAAGGATTTAAATCAAAGAATAACTAATGACAATTATAGGTTTTACTTATGTTTGCGGCTAAGACGGTGTCACCCAGCAACCTCTCTAGTCGCAGACGATGATGAGAGTTGTGGTTTCACCATTAGAACGGCGGCCAATCACCAAGCGTCCAGTGAGGATGTCTTGGTCGTGCATTTCATAGATGTGTAGATCGCGGACATCCGGGTCATCGAAAGCGATCGCCAGTTTTTGGCGGGCGATCGCCTCATCACCACTTTTCAATGGATCCAGGAACCGGTGTAAAATTCTCTCGAAGATGTCATAGACGGCTTCAAACTCCTTGACAATATCGCCAGTTTGCCCATCAGGACGGCGATAGAGGAGAATCCATCCCCCTAGCCAATCCTCTTGTTTGGGGTCGAACCACTTGGGTCCGAGAAACTGGCGCTGACAGCGCAGTGCAATTTGTTCTAAGTCCGTGTCAGGGTCTACGATGTCGTAGAACACCGCTGATCCCAGTAAGATTCCGTAGTCATTGCCGTAGAGGGCGATTAAATCACTGACATATTGGGGAAGTTGAGAGGATTTGCTCATGTTCCGTAAAGTCCAGGTAGCGACAGGTTAAGACTTAATCGAGTTAAGTGGATGTATCTAAGACTTAATCGAGTCGAATTAACTGACCTTGCGGCGCGTCGGTTAGTACATAGAGATGACCATCGGGGCCTTCGCGGACATCCCGAACCCGTTGACCGATCGCGATCGCCCGTTGGTCCCTCACCTGACCCGACTCATCTAACTGAATATGATGGACAGCTTGGGAGACTAAACCACCAGCAAAGAGATCTCCATTGTAGACTGTGAGTCCTGAGGGGGCGATCGCCGGTGTCCAAACCACGTCTGGGTCAACCATATCAGGATGGGTTTGGCGATCGGAAATCGGGCCTCCTGTATATTCCTCACTGTGCGTCACCAAAGGCCAGCCATAATTCTCCCCTTCTTGAATCCGATTTAACTCATCACCCCCCCTGGCCCCATGTTCCGTTGACCAAACTTGGCCCGTTTGCGAATCTACGGCCAACCCCTGGATATTGCGATGACCATAACTCCAAATCGCCGGGTCACTGTCGGCGTCTCCAACCCAAGGATTATCCTCAGGAATGGAACCCTCGTCGTTGAGGCGGACAATTGACCCCAAATGACTATCGCGATTTTGGGCCTGGGTACGAATTAACTCTCCCTCGAGTTCAACGGGTGGATTTCCCCCATCGCCAATACTCACCAGGAGGGTTTCGTCGGGAAGCCAAACCATGCGGGACCCAAAATGTTGTCCTTCGGGTTTTGCGGGAGTGGCGGTAAAAATAACCTCGACATTCTCTAAACGGTCGTCCTGGAACTCCCCTCGCGCCACTTGCACTTGGTTCGCATCCGGGGTTCCATCAGAATAGGTGAAGTAAATTAAGGCGTTTTCCTCAAAGCGGGGATGCACGGCGATATCGAGTAATCCCCCCTGATTGATGGCTAAGACATCAGGAACCCCGGCGACTGGGGTGGGATCTAACACACCGTCGCGGACGATGCGTAAGCGTCCGGGCCGTTCCGTAATCAGCAGGGTTCCGTCGGGAAGCCAGTCGAGTCCCCAGGGATGTTCTAAGTTGTCAATGATGGTGGTTTGCTGCCAATCTCGGTTGAAGGAGAGGGATTGATTCGAGTCAGGGGTGGGGGATTCCGCCACATCCGTGGTGTCTGTTGGGGTGTCTGTTGGGGTGTCTGTGGTGGTGTCTGTTGGGGGTTCAGGTGTGGAACAACCGCTGATGAGTAATAGTACCAAGGCTGAGTTGGTTAAGGATCGAGTTATGTGAGTGAGGGGGTGCATCATCCTGGGTCTTAGGGGGTCTTGTGGGGTGCCAATCCGATCGCATCGTAGATCCATTACCATAGTAAAAACATTCCCCCCATTGGAGACATTCTCATGACTCGGCGAGGTTCACAAACTCCGGGCGATCGCATCCTAGCCTGTGTCATCTACCTCTTACCCTTACTCGAATCGGTACGTTATGGTGGCTATTTGTTCGATCTGATGCCACTGCTGGCTCAACTAATTTTAATTCCCCTCTCTCCCCTACTGAGGCTTTACGGGGGATTTGTCCAAGGCGTTCCCTTTGGCGGACTGATTATCTTCTTCGCCTTGTTCCTGCTGGTGGTTCGCAACCGCAATCTCAGTCATTTTTTGCGGTTTAATACGATGCAGGCCCTGATTATCAAAATTGGCTTATCCCTAATCGCGATTCTCAGTCAACTGTTCGGACTTCCCCTTCAAGCGGCGGCGACGTCGGGAAATCTTCTCGTCGCGGTGATGGCCAACTTTGTCTTCTTGGCTTTCTTTGGTGGGTCTCTTTACGCGATTATCCAGACAGCGTTAGGACGATATCCTGATCTCCCGGTTGTCTCCGATGCGGCTTACCAACACCTGGATCGCTGAAGTCCGATAGGATAGAGAGACTGGCATTACCACTAATGTATCGATTTTTGAGTGTTTTATGAACAGCCCTTCTAATTTTAGCTGGCGCGATCGCCTTGGCGCAGCCGCCGTGTATTTGGTTCCCTTGATGGAAGGCCTAATCTTTGGGACATTTCTGTTTAAGCAATTCCCCATCCTTCAGGTTCTCTTTATCCCCCTGATTCCGGTCATCCAACTCTATAATGCTATCCCCTTCGGGCGGCTGATTCTCTTCTTTGTTCTCTTTTTTGCGGTGGTTCGCAATGATAGTCTCAGCCGCTTTGTTCGCTTTAACGGGATGCAGGCGGTTCTGCTGACGATTATCCTCTCGATTAGTAGCCTCATCTTGAGTCTGTTCGGATCTGGGTTGGAATCCGGTGCGCCGTTGCTGTTAGAAACCCTTGTCAATACCCTATTCTTGGGAACCATCGCCGCTGTCGGCTTTAGCCTGGTGCAATGTCTGCGGGGACAATATCCCGAACTTCCGGGAATCTCTGATGCGGCTAATTCTCAAGTATTTTAGGCTGACTCGGAGATTTCAACTGGGGGAGTTGGTTTAGGGATTACGGGGTTTTCCAAAGCACCAATTCCCTCGATTTCCACGCGTACGCGATCGCCGACTTGCAACGAACCCACCCCTTTCGGTGTTCCTGTCAGAATCACATCTCCAGGTAACAAGGTCATGATTTGGGAGATATAGGACACCAACTCATCGGGAGAATAGACCATGCGATCTAATTGCGCTGACTGGCGGGGTTTCTCGTCTTCATTGAGAAAGGTTTGCAGTTTCGCGCCGGGGTTAATTTCTCGTACCACCCAGGGACCAAGGGGACAGAAGCTGTTAAAGCCTTTTGCTCTTGTCCAGAGGCGATCGCGTCGTTGTAAATCTCGGGCCGTCACATCGTTGGCGATCGTATAACCCCAAATATAGTCTGAGGCCGCATCTGGGGAACAGTCCTGGCAGGTCTCACCGATGACTAAGGCCAACTCCCCCTCATAGTCTACCTGCTCAGACTGAGGAGGATAGACGATCGCCGTCTCATGGGCAACAATCGTTGTCGGCGGTTTGAGAAACAACAGGGGTTCCGTGGGAACCTCCGCCGCCATTTCTTGAGCATGATCGCGGTAGTTTCTCCCCACAGCGACGATTTTAGACGGCGCACAGGGGGCCAACAACTCATAGGTCTCCGCCGCGCAGGTCATCTCGGTCGGCTTCCCATTCAACCAGGGGGGTGCATCGAAGATCTTGACACTGCGGTCAATTTGCAAAGAGCCATAATAAATTCGTCCTTCAGCCGTGCGGACGCGGATATATCGCTGTGCCATAGCTATCGTCGACTTTAGGGGCAATTATACTGCCTTAAGGAATCAGATCAACCCAGCCCCGAGCCATACGGGGATGAAATCTGGGAAAAAACAGTTTATACTAGAAGACTGACCTTTTGCAGTTATCCTGGTACAGAAGGTTCAAGCCAAAATAGCCAATTGTTGCACAGATGATTAAACTTCGACTCAAACGCCTCGGTAAAAAAAGAGAAGCCAGTTATCGTATCGTCGCCATGGAGAGTTCGGCCCGTCGCGATGGTCGTCCTCTGCAAGAACTCGGGTTCTACAACCCCCGTAGCGGCGAGACGCGCCTCGACAGTCAAGAACTGCTCAAATGGCTTAACAATGGCGCACAACCGACGGATACCGTTCGCGACATCCTCCGTCGAGCTGAACTCGTTGGCCCCAAACCGGGAACTCCCGTCGGAACCCCCGCTGCAACTCCCGCTGAACCCCCCGCCGCATCGACTGAAGCTGAACCCAGCGAAACGGAAGCCACGGACGCTGAACCCAGCGAAGCCAGCGCCTAATTGCGGCTGTTTTGCCAAAATTCCTCGGCTAGACTCGGTTTTGTTCAGGTTAGACCTAACGCCATGCTGAAAATGGCTCTAAACTAGAACTAAGCCGAGTCTCTGTTTTGAACTCCCCGCTCAGTCCGTATAGAGTCACATCAAATAAGACTTTTAAAAACGTTAGGATTCAGACATAGAAAGTCTTAGGCGAGTGAAATCTGAATATTTTGAAATGTCCACAATCGTCGTCCATTGTTAATTGCTAAATATCTATCCCTAGGATATGACCCCCCGACTCACCATCGATCTCCACAGTCCTGAATGCGCCCTCGCCTTGGTGGGACAGCAGGAAGTCAATCTCAAAACCCTAGCGCAGCAAACCGGCGCTACGTTGGTCTTACGGGGTCAAGAACTGTTTGTCTCAGGAACCGATACGCAAACCGGACGCTGCGAACAACTGATTCACATCCTCGCGCCGATTTGGAAAATTGCCAAGCCGGTGGCTGATGTGGATATTAACACAGCCATCCATGCTCTGGATACGGGGCGACAGGACGAACTCAAGGATTTACGAGATGATATTCTCACCCGCACCCGTCGCGGTGAGGATATTCGCGCCAAAACCTTTCGTCAACGTCAATATGTCAAAGCCGTTCGCAACCATGATTTAACCTTTTGTATTGGCCCAGCGGGAACGGGAAAAACCTATCTGGCGGCGATGTTGGCGGTGCAGGCGTTACTCGATAAACGCTATGAACGGCTAATTTTGACTCGTCCGGCGGTGGAAGCGGGGGAACGGTTGGGATTCCTTCCGGGAGATTTGCAGCAAAAGGTGAGTCCTTTTTTGCGTCCGCTGTATGATGCTCTCTATGAACTCATCGATGCTGAGAAGATTCCCGATTTGATGGAACGGGGAATTGTGGAAGTCGCCCCCATCGCCTATATGCGCGGACGAACCCTCAATAATGCTTTTGTGATTCTCGATGAAGCTCAGAATACCACATCGGCTCAGATGAAGATGGTTCTGACTCGTTTGGGCTTTAATTCCCGGATGGTGGTGACGGGAGATGTCACCCAGACGGATTTACCTTCAACTCAGATGTCCGGGTTACAGGTGGCTCAGAAGATTCTCAAAAATGTCGATGGTATCGCCTTTTGTCAGTTGACGGCGGCGGATGTGGTGCGCCATTCTCTGGTTCAGAAGATTGTCACGGCGTATGAGAAGCATGAGAAGAGGAAGGGAACAGGGAATAGGGAATAGGGAACAGGGAACAGGGAACAGGGGAAAGGGATTTTGGTGAAGCAACGTTTGGATACGCTGTTGGTGGAGCGACAACTTTGTTCGTCGCGTCAGTTGGCGCAACGCTGGATTCGGGCTGGGGAGGTGCGGGTGAATCAGCAGTTGGTGGATAAGCCGGGGACGGCGGTGGCGGTGGATGCGGAGATTTCTGTGAAACCGCGATCGCCGTTTGTGTCTCGGGGTGGGGAAAAGCTGGATAAGGCGTTACAGGTGTTCCCCATCTCGGTGGAAAATCGGGTTTGTCTCGATGGCGGAATTTCCACTGGCGGCTTTACCGACTGTTTGCTGCAACGAGGGGCGCAACGGGTCTATGGGGTGGATGTGGGTTATGGCCAGGTGGATTGGAAGCTACGTCAGGATGACCGGGTGATTCTCAAGGAACGGACGAATTTACGCTATCTCACTCCAGAGCAATTGTATCAGGCCGATGACCCGCGCCCGGATTTGGCGGTGGCGGATGTTTCCTTTATTTCTCTGGCCAAGGTGTTACCGGCGATTTGGAATTTGTTAGTTTCGCCTCGGGAAACTCTGGTTTTGGTGAAGCCTCAGTTCGAGGTGGGGCGATCGCGCGTCGGCAAGAAAGGTGTTGTCCGCAATCTCGGCGATCGCGCGGCTGCCATTGTGCAAGTTCGGGATGCGGCGCGAGGTTTGGGGTGGTGCGATCGCGGCCTCGTCACCTCCCCCATCCAAGGACCAGCGGGCAATGTGGAATATCTCCTCTGGCTCCATGAACAGGGAACCCCTCAATTGGATGAAGCCACCATCCAAACTGCCGTTCAGGGAGAGTCTAACCCATGAAAGCCCTAGTCATTGCCGGAACTCGTAGTGGTGTCGGCAAAACATCGTTATCTCTGGGAATTATGGCCGCGTTGCGTCGTCGGGGGCTGCGAATCCAGTCCTTTAAAGTCGGGCCGGATTTCATCGATCCTGGACATCATCGCCTGGCGACGGGCCGCATTTCCCACAATTTAGATGGCTGGATGTTATCAAAAGCTGACAATTTAGCCCTATTTCGCAAATATAGCCGCGATTGTGATGTGGCGATTATTGAAGGAGTCATGGGGGTTTTTGATGGCTATGGGGCCACATCGGAGGCGGGAAGTACCGCTCAAATCGCCAAGTGGCTAGGGGTTCCGGTGTTGCTGGTGGTGGATGCGTCGCGGATGTCTCGCAGTGTGGCGGCGTTAGTCTCGGGATATATACACTTTGATGCGGATTTGTCAATTACGGGAATTGCCCTAAACAAAGTCGGTAATACCCGCAATATATATCGTACTACAAGCCCATTAAGTCGCTTAGGAGAGGCCATCGCTTCGGTAACTTCGATTCCCATCTGGGGAGAAATTCCTAAAAATAGCTTCCCAGAAATCCCCTCCCGTCATCTGGGATTATGGCTGGCCCAGGAGGATAATCTGGGAGATTCCTATATTGAGAGGTTGGCTGAGGCGACGGAACGCTATCTGGATTTGGAGGCTTTGTTGGCGAGTTTGCCCGATTGGCGGGGAGAGTTGGCGGTTGAGGAGAATTGGCTGAAACGCTTGTCAGAAACGTCGTCGCCGAGGATTGCGATCGCCCGTGATGCGGCGTTTTGTTTCTACTATGAGGAAAATCTCAATCTGTTGCGAGAAGCGGGTGCAACTTTGATTGAGGTGTCGCCGCTACGAGATGAGTTTCCCGATGGGATTGATGGGGTTTATTTCGGTGGCGGCTATCCAGAATTGCATGGAGAACGCTTGAGTCAGAATCAGGGATTTTTAACCGGATTACGACGGTTTGCGGCGCAGAATCGTCCCATTTATGGGGAATGTGGCGGTTTGATTTATCTGTCTCAGGGCATTGAGGTCAAGGAGAGTCGTTATCCCTTTGCGGGAATTTTTCCTTTTTGGACGCGATTGGGCGATCGCCCCAACTTAGGCTATACGAAAATCGAAACCACTGGCAATCATCCTTTTTGCCAAGCGCCTCTGAGGGTTAACGGCCATCGCTTCCATTATTCGCAACTGATTCCCGAGACGGTTCCTCCCGAGATTCCCACCTGTTATCAGGCTCACAGTTGGCGTATTGGAGACTTTCCCGAAGGCTATGTGTTGGGAAATAGTCTCGCCAGCTATGTTCATTTACATTTTCGCAGTAACCCGGAGTTTGCCCAACAGTTTGTTAAGGCTTGTCGAGGGTTATACTAGGGGCGATCGCCGTCTCCGAGATCACAGATATAGCAATCGAAGATTGGCTTAGGACACTCTGAGTTGGGAGAGAATCCCCTACCTCTTGCCTGTTCCCTGTTCCCTGTTCCCTTTTGCCTTTTGCCTTTTGCCTTTTGCCTTTTGCCTTCTTGTCCCCTATTTTTTGTCCTATTCAGACCAACTTTTGCTATATCATGATTGGTACTACCGAATCAGTTTCCCTCGATCGCTATCGTCAGACGGAACAAGTCTGTGAATCTCGCCATGAATACCATGATGGAGAGGTTTGGGAAATGCCTGGCGCTAGCCTCAATCATAATACCATTGTCGTCAACCTCATTGCTCGACTCAAATCTTGTCAGACACCCCCACCTCTCCGACTGTTTTCGAGTGATATGCGGTTATGGATTCCTGACTATCGCCGAGGCTTATATCCCGATATTATGGTGGTTTTGGGAGATGTTTTGCTCAATGGCGATCGCGATGATGAAATTCTCAATCCCAGCCTAATTATCGAAGTTCTATCGCCTTCAACGGCGACATTTGACCGAGGGGATAAGTTCCTCTTTTACCGCTCAATTCCCCAATTTCAAGACTACCTGCTCATCAGCCAATCGGACTATCGTTTAGAACATTATCACCGCACCAGTGCCAGTCAATGGTTATTCGAAGATTACCTCAGCCGAAACTGTGAGATTTTATTGCCGAGTCTGGGGATAACTCTAAACGGTGAGGATATCTATGCTGATGTTCAGATTAGCACCTAACGAGGATTAGGGGGTGTTCTGAGGCGATCGCCGTCCCCGCAGGATAAAGAGTCCCACCATGACGATAACTGGGGTAAAAATAATCGTCAACGCTGAAACTCCGTTAACGGGAATGGGGATTTCTGGGGCAATATATTTAATTGCCAAAGACCCAAATAGTGAGGCAACGACGACTTTTGCAATTAAAACGATTTTGGAAGTCATAGGAACAAGAGAATTAAACGAAAATAAAGCATTTATAACAATATAGCAAAAGTTGGTCTGAATAGGACAAAAGATAGGGAATAAGAAGGCAAGAGGCAAGAGGCAAGAGGTAGGAGATTCTCTTCCAAGTCAGAGTATCCTTCAGAGTGTCCTAAGGCAATCTTCGATTGCTATATTATTTGTTTCAATAAAGTGGATTTATAATTCTAGTTTTAGATTCAATTATTTGTAAATTTTGCATATCCTCAGAGTACAAAATCTCACAATTTTCATGTAAGGCTGTGCCGATGAGTAAACTATCCCAATAGCTGTAGCCATATCTTTCGCTAATGTCTAAAGCCATGATGACTTTGGCGGTATCTATCTCAGTAACGTGAAAATTAGATAGTATTGTTAGTACAATCTGTCTAGCTTCAGGCTTTGGCTTAATATTTTTTCTCGTCAGAACGTTGTAAAGCTCACCTAACACTTGACTACTAATAATGATAGACTCGAAGTTTTGACTGACAATTTCTTTCGCTCTACCTGATTTTACAGGGGCATTTCTGGCATAAAGATAAACCCAAATATTGGTGTCTATAAAAATTCGGTTTGACATGACAGATACTACCCATGCAATTCATCACGATCAAACTTGTAATCTAGCGGCAAGTCAAACGAGTGCCTATCAACTAAATCAAAAAACTCTTGTTGTTTGGTCGAGAAATTATCTGCCTCATAAACAACAATATGCAGCTTCTTTCCTTCCCAATCTGAGTCCAGGGCTTCATCTAAAACTAAATGACCCTGTTGATAGTTGCCGGTCAAGATTTTATACATAGTTTAACCTCAATTTAGTGACCATTGAATACCCTAGTATATGTTAAACTAATCAAGGTGACTTGAGATAGCAGATGAGGCATCTCAACGCATTAACTCGTTAAGTTTGCGAATTATCGTTCCCATGGTACTGCAAAAACTCGATCGCCTTCAAGACCTCTTTCAGCACATGGATCGGGCCTTAATTGCCTATTCCGGCGGAATTGACTCGACTCTAGTGGCCAAAGTCGCCTCTGACATCCTCGGCGATCGCGCCCTCGCCATCACCGCCATCTCCCCCTCCCTCCTCCCGGAAGACCTCGAAGATGCCCGGATTCAAGCGGCTAGCATCGGCATCGCCCATGAAGAAGTCTACACCCAGGAGATGGAGAACCCCAACTACACCAGCAACCCCGTCAATCGTTGCTACTTCTGCAAGAGTGAACTCCATGATACCCTCAAACCCCTAGCCCTCCAGCGGGGCTATCCCTACGTTGTCGATGGGGTGAACGCCGATGACTTGCAAGATTATCGCCCCGGAATCCAAGCCGCCAAAGAACGGGGTGCGCGATCGCCCCTCGCGGAAATCGGAATCAGTAAAGCCGAAGTGCGCGAACTTTCCCAACATCTGGGACTTCCCTGGTGGGATAAACCCTCCCAACCCTGTCTCTCCTCCCGTTTCCCCTATGGCGAAGAAATCACCGTCGAGAAACTGCGGCGCGTGGGACGAGCGGAAGTCTATCTGCGACAACTCGGCTGGCGAAACCTGCGTGTCCGTTCCCAAGGGGATACTGCTCGTATCGAACTTCCCCCAGAGTTAATTCAAGACTTTGTCCTCAAGAGTGACTTAGCCCAAGTGGTGGCGAAACTGCAAGAATTGGGATTCCTCTTTGTCACCCTGGATCTCGAAGGCTATCAAAGTGGCAAACTCAATCGTGTCCTAGAGCGTCAAGCCGTCACCGTTTAGAGGATAGACGGACAACGCGGTAAAGTGTTGAGGACATCTATGCTATCCATCGGAGGATTCTAACATGAGTGATGATGCCGTCACCCTAATGAAACAACAGGTCGGGAAAGCCGCCGCCGATCGCGTCCAATCAGGAACCATCGTCGGACTTGGAACCGGATCAACCACCGCCTACGCTATCCAATATATCGGCGAACGGTTGCAAAAGGGAGAACTCAAGGATATCAAAGGGATTCCCACCTCCTTCCAAGCCTCGGTGTTGGCCAAGAAATACGGGATTCCCCTCACCAGTCTTGATGAAGTCGATCGCATCGACGTGGCCATTGATGGCGCCGATGAAGTTGATCCCCAAAAACAACTGATTAAAGGCGGTGGCGCGGCCCATACTCGCGAGAAAATTGTCGACTCCCTCGCCGAACAGTTTATCGTCGTGGTAGATTCGTCTAAGTTAGTCGAGAAATTAGGCTTAAGCTTTTTGCTTCCGGTGGAAGTCATCCCCATGGCTATGACTCCGGTGATGCGTGCGATTCAAGGACTCGGCGGTGAACCCACGTTGCGGATGGGAGTCAAGAAAGCTGGCCCCGTTGTCACCGATGAAGGAAATCTGGTGATTGATGTCAAGTTCGCCAACGGGATCGAGACTCCGGCGGAGTTGGAGAAAACCCTCAATAACATCCCTGGGGTGTTGGAAAATGGCTTATTTGTCGATACCGCTGATGTGATTCTCGTCGGTGAGGTCAAAGACGGCCAGCCTAGCGTTCGCGAAGTGTAGGGAACCACGTCAGTCACAGAGGACAGGGAGAGGACAGGGAGAGGAATTTGTAGGGGCGAAAAATTTTTCGCCCCCACGAATTTGCATTATTTGTTGGGTTGGGGAGTCATGCGGAGATAGGGTTTGATTTCTTCGACTCCTTTAGGAAATTGCTTCTTCGCGTCTTCCGTAGCGATTTTGGGGGACACCACGCAATCGTCGCCATCGTTCCAGTTGACGGGGGTGGCGACTTGGTAGTTGTCCGTCAGTTGTAGGGAGTCGATGACGCGTAGGATTTCTTGGAAGTTGCGTCCGGTACTGGGGGGATAGGTAATCGTCAGACGCAGTTTTTTGCTGGGATCGATGACAAACACGGTGCGTACTGTCACCTTAGCATCGGCTTTGGGGTGAATCATCCCGTAGAGATCCGAGACTTTGCGGTCTGCGTCGGCCAAAATGGGATAGTTGATGGCGGTTCCTTGGGTTTCTTCGATGTCGCCAATCCAGCCTTTGTGAGAGTCGCTGTCATCGACGCTGAGGGCGATGACTTTGGCGTTGCGTTTCTCAAATTCTCCTTTGAGTTTGGCGACTTCCCCGAGTTCGGTGGTGCAAACGGGGGTATAGTCGGCGGGGTGGGAGAATAAGACCACCCAGCTATCGCCGGCCCACTCATGGAAGTTGATGGTTCCTTCCGAGGAATCCTGAGTAAAGTCAGGGGCGATATCTCCGAGTTGTAAGGTCATAAACCAAGCTCCTATGGATGTTCTTACAGGGTATCTTAGGTTTGATTGTAGTGGCGATCGCCCCCCTTATACTCCGGTTTCTTGCTTGGGTTTACGGTAAAAATCTCATCCTTGTCCACTCCAATATTCTGGGGGGAGGGGATCGTTGAAATCATCGGAAATCCAACCCTTACCCCGATGGAGGCCGGCGACGCGGGGTTTGGGCGATCGCGGCTGCGGTTTAGGATATTTCTGGGACAGAAACTCGATGTAGTCTAAAATCTGTTGCTGTTGCGTCTCGGGTAAGTCTTGGAGTTTCTCCAGAATCGTCTCAGAGAGAGAATTGGTGGTGTCAGTGGTGGAGGGGGTCATGGGAAACCTCGAACGCCTACGCTGATAGTCTAGCAAGTCCTCCTCTGGACTTGGAGAATGGGCGATCTCGTCTACCCAAGTCCTGTCGTTGTCCGAGTTTGGCGGCGACAACCGCCTCACCAAAGCCGTTTAATGGGATAGGCGTCAAACAGGCGATCGATACTGATCAGGGATAATTCAGCACGCAGCGATTGTGCAATAATCATACGATCAAAGGGATCGCGATGGGGAACCGGTAAGCGATCTAACACCCAAACATCAGCAACATCGATGTTTAACAGGTTAAGGTCGTTTTCGTCTTGTTGGTTGCCAATCATCTCCTCTAAGGGCAAATCTAGCGTCAATTTACCGCTTTTGAGTTTGATTTGCATCTCCCAAACACTCGCAACACTCAAAAACAATTCATTCTCTCGGTTTGCTAACAGGGTTGTCACCCTCTGGGAGAGTTTTTCAGGTAAGCCAACCCACCAAATAAAAACATGAGTATCTAGCAGTAATTTCATTCCTGACCACTCCAATATTCTGGGGGGAGGGGATCGTTGAAATCGTCAGATATCCAAACTTTACCCCGATGGAGCCCAGCGACGCGGGGTTTGGGCGATCGCCGCTGCGGTTTAGGATATTTCTGGGACAGAAACTCGATGTAGTCTAAAATCTGTTGCTGTTGCGTCTCGGGTAAGTCTTGGAGTTTCTCCAGAATCGTCTCAGAGAGGGAATTGCTGGTATTAGTGGTGGAGGGGGTCATGGGAAACCTCGAACGCCTACGCTGATAGTCTAGCAAAGCTCAATCTGCGCTGAGGGTTGGGGGTGTGGGCGATCTTAAGTTCCTTGTCTGGCAGGTTAAGACCGGTCTGGGTCTAGAACCAACCGAGCAACTGACCTATAATGGAGAAATTAGATTTTCCTCACCTCAAGTTCCTGCCATGTTTCAAGTCCTTTATGTCTTAATTAAGGCAATTGAGCCATTTTTAGTGCCAATTTGTTTTATTAGTGCTTGGGCGATCGTCTTCATGATTTTAGGAAATTTTCTGGCGGCGATCCGCAGTAGCCACCAGCGGGCCAAAGTGATGCACCAGATTCCCTGTGCCAATTGCGCCTATTTTACCAACGATCATCGCCTCAAATGTCCACTGCATCCCATGACCGCATCTTCGGAAGAAGCAATTGGCTGTAGCGATTATGAATCGACGCGGCCGGCGTTCCTGGATCAATTAGGCTAAAATGTTGACCTCTGCCATCCTACGTGACCCTCCCCAGATACCGCTTCAGACCTCGATCGGGGAGGCGATCGCCCTGATGAAGAAATCCCAGACCATCGAGGGAGATGCTGGAGTCCTAGTGGTGATGGCCCAAAGTCCAGAACCCGAACCCCTGGGCCTATTAACCCCGGATCGGATTGTCGCACAACTAGCGGCGACTCCTTCTTTGGACTATCCCCTTGAGCCGAACTACCTAACCCCCATTGTCGGCTTACCTGAATCCCGATATCAGGATATCGAAGAGGTGCAACAGCTCTTTCAGGAGCATCAAGTCCCCTATCTGCTGCTAGTTGATAAGGCGGGGGAAATTACGGGCCTGCTGAGTCGTCAGCGACTGCGATCGCTCCTGTTCCCAGACTCAGGACTATACTCAGATATCTGCGATAACTTAACCCCCTTCTTTGAAACCTCCTTAAACCTCCTCTCCATCGTTGATCGTCAAGGGCGATTTTATCGGGTTAATCCCGCCTGGGAGACGGTTCTCGGATATTCCCGCAGTAGCCTATTGGGTCAACCGTTCCTCAACTTCGTCCATCCCGAGGATCACGAGGCCACTCTAGCCGCTATGGCCCAACTCAACCAGGGACAAGCCGTGGAGGGATTTGTCAATCGCTATCGTGACCAACAGGGCGACTATCACCAGGTCGAGTGGTATTCTCAACCCTATGGCGACTTTATCTACGCCAACGCCCGAGATATTACCTCCCGTAAACAACTCGAACGGGACTTGCAAAAATGGCAACTTCATCTACAAGCCGCCCAACGCATCGCTCATCTCGGGAGTTGGGAATTTGACGCCACCACCGGCGAGATTACCTGGTCCGAGGAGGTCTTTCGCATTTTAGGCCAGGATATGGCCCTCGGCCCGCCGGACTATGAAAAACTCTTACAAATCTATCACCCTGACGATCGCCCCGAACATGATCGGCTGGTTCAAGTGGCCTTGCAAAAGGGAGAACCCTATGATCTAGAATGTCGCGTTCTCCATGACGATGGCCATCTCTCCTATATTCAGGCCCGAGGAGAACCGGGGTTGGATGAAAATGGCCAAGTCGTGAACATTATGGGGACGATTTTGGATATCACCGAGCGCAAACAGCAAGAACTACATCTACTGAAAACCACCGCTCAACTCGAAGCCTCCAATCGGGAACTCGAAGCCTTCGCCTACTCCGTCTCCCATGACTTACGCGCACCCTTACGGGCCATTGACGGCTTTAGTCAGGCCTTAATCGAAGACTACGGCGCAAGCCTTGATGCAGAGGCTCAGGATTACTTTAAACGGATTCGCCGCAATGTCAGCCGCATGAGTCAGCTAATTGATGATCTCCTGCGTCTATCTCGCGTCTCCCGAGTCGCCATTGAGCCGCAAGTAGTGAATCTCTCGCATCTGGCCCAGGAAATCGCCGCCGAGTTACAGGAGAGGGAACCCGAGCATTCTATCACCTTAGAGATTGCGCCCCAGTTGACGCTCAACGCAGACCCCTCCTTGATGGAGATGATGTTAACCAATCTCTTAGAAAACGCCTGGAAATTTACCCGTTATCAACCTCAAGCCCAGATTGAGCTGGGGCGAGGTTCCTCACTCCAAGAGACTCTAAAAACAACCCCCGAGCGGGTTCAGGGAACCCCCCCTCGCCGAAGCCGTAGACAGGCTCAATCCTCGCCTTTTAGATGCACCAGTTTATTTTCTACGCGATAATGGAGCTGGCTTTGATATGAAGTACAGTAAAATGCTATTCGGGGTCTTCCAGCGTCTCCATGATACCCAAGAATTTCCAGGAACCGGCATCGGCTTAGCCACGGTTCAACGGATTGTTCAACGTCATGGCGGACTAATTTGGGCTCAGGGTCAAGTCGGTCAAGGGGCAACCTTTTACTTTGTCATCCCTTGAAGAGTCTTTGACTGAATTTAAGCACCATCAGCCCGGATCTAACCCCGACTAACTATCGAAAATTCCAAGCCATTTATGACCCCATCAATGCGCCCTGTTCTCCTAGTGGAAGATAACCCCGATGATGAGCAGTTGACCTTACGCTCTCTACGGAAATCGAACATTGCCAATCCGGTTTTGATTGCCCGGAATGGAGAAGAAGCCTTAACCATTCTCTCTGAACTAAAGCTATTACCAGCCGTCGTTCTACTCGATTTAAAGTTACCCAAATTAGACGGGTTTGAAGTGCTGCGACAGATTCGTACTAGCCCAAAATTAAAAAGTTTACCCGTCGTTATTTTGACCTCATCAAGTGAAGATCGTGATATTATCGAGAGCTATGATTCTGGAGCCAATAGCTATGTGCGAAAGCCTGTAGATTTTACACAGTTTGTTGAAGCTGTTTCTCAATTAGGGTTATATTGGACTCTCGTCAATAATTCGCCTCCGTAATCCAAAGAAAACGAGTTAGTTAACGATAGGTTAATGATGATGAACAACGTTCTTAAATTTATCTTAATCGAAGATTCAGATGATGATGCAATGTTGCTGACTCGTGCCTTGAAACGAGAAGGTTTTGAACTGGACTATCAACAAATCCAAACTGCTGAAGCATTACGCCAAGCCTTACAAGATTCGTCCTGGGATTTGATTATTTCGGATTATCATCTGCCGGGATTTGAAGCCCCCGAAGCCCTGCAAATCCTCAAGGAATCTGACGTAGATCTTCCCTTTATTGTTGTCTCTGGAACCATTGGCGAAAAAACTGCTGTGGGTATTGTGAAAGCAGGGGCCAATGATTACATCATGAAGGGCAATTTGACTCGCTTGGCGGAGGCGATTCGCCGCGAAATTCGTGAGGGACAAATTCGAGTTGAACGTCGCAAATCCGAACAAGCACTCTGGAAAAGTGAGGCGAGAAATCGTGCTATTTTAGCGGCTATTCCTGATTTAATGTTTCGGGTAAAACCTGATGGAATGTATCGAGCCGTCGTCAGCAATGAGCCGACCGTAAAACAGCCCGCAGACCCCCTGAACCGACAAGGACAGACCCTTGAGGCTGTGTTACCTGAGCATTTAGCGCAACAGACCCGCAGAGTGATTCAGCAGGCCTTAGATACCGGGGAATTACAGGTTTTTGAACAAAGTTTTACAATCGAGTCAGGACTGGTAGAGGAAGAGGTACGGGTCATAAAAAATGGTCCAGAGGAAGTTTTGTTGATGGTTCGGGATATTCGCGATCGCCAAGCCGCGTTACGGGAACGCCAACGCAGTCAAGAACACCTACATCGCCTCAACCAAAAACTCGAAGAAACCATCAATCAGCGCACTCAAGAATTACGAAAGCGAGAAGCTCAGTTGCAGGAGCTGTCCAATCGCTTAACCATGGCCCTCGAATCAGCTTCAATTGGCTGTTGGGAAGCAAACCTCAGAGATGGCTCCTGCATTTGGGATCAACGAATGTATGAGATCTATGGGATTCAACCCGGAACCCTCGTTGACTACGCGATGTGGCTTCAATCGGTTCATCCCGACGATCGCCCCATGTTAGAACGGGAAACCCAATTGATGTTAGAGAAAGATGAGGATAGCCACCTGGAGTTCCGCATTTGTTTACCGGATGGCACCGTTCGCACCCTAAAAAGCTCGGCTCGGGTACGACGAGATGAGGCGGGGGAACCGTTGAGTCTGGTGGGGATTAACTTAGATATCACCGATCGCAAACGCTCGGAATTAGCCCTCAAAGAGAGTGAAGAAAAGTTCCGACAACTGGCTGAAGCCATTGATGCGGTGTTCTGGATTGTCGATCTCATGAGTGGTTCTCACGTCTATGTCAGTCCCGCCTATGAACGCATCTGGGGATATCCCATTGAGGAACTTCATGAAAACCCCAATGCTTGGCTAGAACATCTGCACCCAGAGGATCGTCCTCGTATTGAAGCGACTCCAGCCGAAGAGATTTTCGAGGAGTATAACGAGGAGTACCGCATTATACGTTCTGATGGAGAAGTTCGCTGGATTCGCGATCGCGCCTTTGCCATTAAAAACGAACAAGGACAAGTCTATCGCGTTGCTGGTATCGCCGAGGATATCAGCGATCGCAAACAAACCGAGGCGCAACTGCAACAAAGCAACGAACAACTGCTGCGAGCTACGCGCCTCAAAGACGAGTTTCTGGCCAGCATGAGTCATGAACTACGCACCCCCCTCAACGCCATTTTAGGCATGACCGAAGCCCTCCAAGAAGACGTTTTCGGTTCCGTCAGTGACTCCCAACGCCAAGCTCTACAAACCATCGACAGCAGTGGCGGTCATCTGTTGGCCTTAATTAATGATATTTTAGATGTGGCTAAAATTGAATCGGGTCAAGTTGAACTGAATCTCTCCGCCACGGCGATCGCTCCCCTCTGTGAAGCAAGTCTCAAGTTTATTAAACAACAGGCCGTCAACAAAAAAATTGAGCTTCAACTTGACCTGTCTCCGACGCTCCCGGATCTTCTCCTCGATGAACGGCGAATGCGTCAAGTCCTGATTAACTTACTCAATAATGCGGTTAAATTCACCCCGGAGGGAGGGCGCATTTGTCTGAAGGTTGAAGCCCTATTTGCCGAGGAGGCTCCCTCGGAAACCGCCCCCATCACGGGAGTTCGTTGGTCCGTCGAAGATACTGGAATTGGCATTGCGCCCGAGAATCTCCCCAAACTCTTTCAACCCTTTATTCAAATTGACAGTGCCTTAAATCGTCAGTTTGAAGGAACCGGATTGGGATTGTCTCTCGTTAAGCGCCTGGTGGAACTTCATGGCGGTGAGGTGGGGGTTAGCAGCCAACTGGGGGTTGGCAGTTGTTTCACGGTGATGCTTCCGGTAACCACTCCTAGCCGCTCCCAAGTTCTCAGCCCATCTCCCGGTTTGCAGGACGTAGAGCCTGAACCTGAACCCCAATCCTCTCCCTTAATTTTATTGGCTGAAGATAACTTAGCAAATATTCAAACCTTATCGAGTTATTTAACCGCCAAAGGCTATGAATTAATTTTAGCCAAAGATGGTGTTGAAGCCATAGATCAGGCGCAAGAGCAACAGCCTGATTTGATTCTTATGGATATTCAAATGCCGGGGATGGATGGATTGGAAGCTATGGAGCGGATTCGTCAAGAACCCTGGGGGGCTGATGTTCCCATCATTGCCCTAACCGCTCTAGCCATGGAATCGGATCAGCAGCGATGTTTGCAGGCGGGTGCTGATGATTATCTGAGTAAACCGGTGAAGCTCAAACACCTTGTGACGCGCATTGAGGAGCTGTTGAACCGGTCTAGTATTCAGGTGTAATGGGGAACTATTTAGCTAAAATTACGTAGACTCCTTAAATCTTGATGGGTGAAGACCGCGAAACTACCGAGCCGTAGACCTAGAGCCACTTTTTGGACAAATTCGGGCGTAATTGCGGTGAATATCCAGCCAAGAATTCTCTCATGTGTAGGCGATTCCCCTAAAAACTTGGCTATAATAGCCCTGGTTGGGGAGCAGTTGAGATCCAGCTAATCGCTTAGTTGAAGAAGAAAAGTTATCTCATGGACGTCAGCTCTGGGTCTGCAATTCTAAGAAATCCTAATATCTTGGGTTGCCAAGTCACTCTTAAAGAGGCGATCGCCCAGGTGCGGGGTATAACCCCCCAGAATTCTCCAAAGGTCAGTCAAAACACCCTTAAAGACCCAGATTCAGACTGTTGGGTGGTGATGGAGGGCGATCGCCCCCTCGGCGTTCTCAACGAAGGGGATCTACTACGGGGAATCATCCAAGCACAAGGGGAAGACCCTCCGATTCGGGAGTTGATAACTCAACAGCCCTTGTTTCTGCAAGAATCAGACTGTGAGGATATCTGGAGTCTCTGTCAGCAGCTACAGCAAGAGCGAATCAACTATGCCGTCGTGGTGGATGAGACAGAGCGGCTGCGGGGCCTGATCACCGCTAAGAGTTTACTGAAAGCCCTCTGTCAGAATCGAGAGGCTAAGCGCCAACTCGATCAATTACTCGAAGAGAGTGAAACCCGTTTCCGTCGCGTTTTCGAGGCGAACATTGTTGGCATGATGTTTACCGACTTTAGCGGTCAAATTAGCGACGCCAACGATTGCTTTTTGCAGATGTTGGGCTATTCCCGAGGGGATCTGCAACAGGGACGCTTAAACTGGGCCGAGATCACCCCCCCGGAGTACCGAGATTTAGATCTCCAGGCCATGGAGGCCCTAGAAAAATTCGGTAGCGTTCAACCTTGGGAAAAAGTCTATCGTCACCGGGATGGCCATCCAGTCTGGGTGTTGGTGGGAGTTGCCCTATTATCCCCGGAACAGGGCAGTTGCGTCTGTGTGGTGGTGGATATTAGCGATCGCAAACAGAGCGAAACCACCCTGAAGCGACAACTGGTAGCCATGGAAACGGCCATTGATGGGATTGCCATTCTTCAAGACCATCATTACATCTACCTCAACGGCGCTCATTGTCAGATTTTTGGCTATGATTCCCCCTCAGAACTGCTCGGCCAGACCTGGCACCACTTATTTATGCCCGAGGAACTCCCCCGGGCAAACCAGGAGATTTTTCCCCAATTGTATCGGGATGGGGTTTGGCAAGGAGAAAGCCAAGGACGACGCCAAGATGGTAGTTCCTTTCCCGTAGAAATATCTCTGTCTCAGACCGATGAAGGGTTATTGATTTGTGTCTGTCGGGATATTACCGAGCGCAAAACTACAGAACAAAACCTACGGGATAGTGAAGAAAAGTTCCGACAATTAGCAGACGTCGTCGATGCGGTGTTTTGGATTGTCCATTGCGATCGCCGCGATCGCATTTATATTAGCCCCGGCTATGAACGCATTTGGCAACGACCTCAACAGGAGCTATTTATTACTCCAGAAACCTGGGCGGCGAGTCTGCATCCGGGCGATCGCGATCGGGTTTTGGCCGCCATTCCTAAACAACTTCAGGGGCAATATGACGAAGAATATCGCATCCTGCGCCCCGACGGTGAAATTCGCTGGATTCGCGATCGCGCCTTCCCCATTCTAAACGAACAGGGACAAGCCTATCGCATCGCCGGCATTGCCGAAGATATCACCGATCTCAAACAAGCTGAGCAAGAGAATCAACAACTCTTGCAACAACTGACGGCCTTTAAATTAGCCCTCGATGAATCGGCCATTGTGGCCATTACTGATGCCGATGGAGTCATCACCTATGCCAATGACCGGTTTTTAGACATTTCCGGCTATCGCTGCGAGGAACTCCTCGGTAAAACCCATCGCTTAGTCAATTCTGGGTATCATCCCCCGTCCTTTTTTAAAGACTTGTGGTCAACTATTTTACGAGGGGAGGTTTGGCGCGGCGAGGTTTGTAACCGTGCCAAAGATGGTTCTCTCTATTGGGTCGATAGTACCATCGTCCCCTTTTTAGATGGCCAAAAGAAGCCCGTTCAATTTTTAGCGGTTCGCTTCAACATCACCGGCCGTAAAACTGCCGAACTCGCCTTGAAAAGTAGCAATGCACTCCTCTCTACCATTAGCCAAGCTCAAGCCCAATTTATTACCGCCACCAATCGCTTAATCATCTTTGAACAATTGCTGGCACAACTGTTAGACCTCACCGAGAGTCAATATGGCTTTATTGGTGAAGTGCTGTTTCGGGATGATGGTAGTGCCTACCTCGACGAAACCCTCTTCAAAATCAGTGGTACTCCTTATCTGAGAACCCATAGTATCACCAATGTAGCTTGGGATGCGACGACTCGCCAATTCTATGACGACAACTATGAGCAGGGTATGGAGTTCGAGAATATGAATACTCTGTTTGGGGCAGTTGTTATGACCGGAAAACCCGTCATTTCTAACTCCCCAACCACGGACTCACGCCGAGGAGGAACCCCCGAGGGACATCCCCCCTTAAACTCCTTTTTAGGACTGCCGTTTTTCCAAGGTGAGACCTTAATGGGTATCGTCGGCATTGCCAACCGAGTGGGGGGCTATAATCAACAAATCATCGACTATCTCGCCCCCTTTCTCGTCACCTGTAGTAATCTTATTGAAGGCTATCGCATCGATGGCAAACGCAGGCAGGCCGAAGAACGGTTGTCTTATACCAATGAACAACTGATTCGGGCCACTCGCTTAAAAGACGAGTTTCTCGCCAATATGAGCCATGAACTGCGCACGCCTCTCAATGCCATTTTGGGTATGACGGAAGCCTTGCAAGATGAGGTGTTTGGAGATATCAATGATAAACAACGGCGGGCATTAGAGACCGTTGAACGGAGTGGTACTCACTTATTACAGTTAATTAATGATATTTTAGATGTTGCTAAAATTGAATCCGGGCAAATAGAATTAGATTGCGCCCCAACTCCTATTAAACATCTCTGTGAATCCAGCTTAGCTTTTGTGCAGCAACAGGCCTTAAAAAAGGGCATTCAGTTACGCTTAGACTTACCCATTCACCTGTCAGCGGTGATTCTCGATGAACGGCGCATTCGTCAGGTATTACTCAATTTACTTAATAATGCCGTCAAATTCACCCTAGACGGAGGAGAGATTCGCCTGACGGTGACGGAACTTCCTGCAGAAGCCTCTGAGGAAACGGCCACACTTCGTTTTGCAGTTCAGGATACTGGAATTGGCATTTCTCCAGAGAATATCCAGAAACTCTTTAAACCCTTTGTCCAAATTGATAGTGCTTTAAATCGGCAATATGACGGAACGGGTTTAGGGCTGGCATTAGTGAAACGAATTGTCGAGCTACATCAGGGTCAGGTTAACTTAACCAGTGAGGTCGGAGTCGGCAGTTGTTTTAGCTTTACTTTACCCTATCGTCGGGTCAATCAAGCCGATTCGTTGACCCCTTCTCCCACCCCCTCGACGGTTGAAATTGTCTCGTCAGTTGAGTCATCTCCTCTAGTTTTAGTTGCTGAAGATAATGAAGCCAGTCTCAATACCTTAGCCAGTTATCTAACAGTTAAAGGCTATCGGCTGCTGACGGCTAAAAATGGAACTGAAGCGGTGCAGTTAGCCACCTCTGAACGACCGAATATCATCCTGATGGATATTCAAATGCCGGGAATGGATGGTCTGGAAGCGACGCAACTGATTCGCCAAAACCCAGACTTAGAGGGAGTTCCCATCTTAGCGTTAACCGCGTTAGCGATGGAGGGCGATCGCGATCGCTGTTTGGCCGCAGGGGCAACAGATTACGTGACAAAACCTGTTAAACTAAGAGAGTTGGTTCAACAAATTGAACGGATATTAGTCGACTCTAACTTTGAATAAAATTTGTCTAGGAGATGCCAAATGACTGCTAAGATTCTTGTTATTGATGATGAACCGGATAACTTTGATGTAGTTGATGCCTTATTGAGTCAGGAAGACTATCAGTTAGACTATGCTGCTAATGGCTTAGATGCGATCGCCGCTCTGGAGGGGTATAATCCTGACTTAATCCTTTTGGATGTGATGATGCCTGATGTGGATGGCGTTGAAATTTGTAGGCGCTTAAAAAGGATGCCCAAGTGGCGTGCTATACCCATTATTATGGTCACAGCAATTAGTTCTAAAGATAATTTAGCCCGTTGTTTAGGGGCGGGAGCCGATGACTTTATTGGTAAGCCCGTTAATGGCTTAGAATTACGGGCTAGAGTCAAGTCAATGTTGAGGCTGAAGCATCAGTATGATGAGCTGCAAGGTTTACTACAATTGCGAGAAGACCTTGTTAAAATGATTCTCCATGACGTTCGCAATCCCCTCAGTGGCCTGTTGCTCGGCTTAGAACTCCTCCGCAGTCCTAACTATCCTGAAGCCAAACGCCTACATCGCCTCGAAACGGTCTATTCTCTGGCGAAGTCGGTGCAAACCATTGTCGAGGACTTGTTACAAGTCACCTTAACCGAATCAGGACAACTGAGTTTGAACTATGATTTAGTCGACTTAGGGGCGTTAGTGCAATCTTGTTTAACCCGATTTGAGGCGATCGCAGGTCAGAAAAACCTCACTCTGGTGAGTCAACCTCCTAAAACTCCGCTGACCGGAATTGAGCTGGATGCGGCTCTATTTCAGCGGGTGTTAGATAACCTGATCTCGAATGCCATTAAGTTCTCCCCCCCAAACACTAAAATCACTTTGGCGGTGGCGGAGTTAAGCCCAGAACAGCTCCAAATTGAGGTCATGGATTTGGGGCCAGGGGTTCCCGAGGAGTTACGGGACAAGATCTTTGAGAAGTATGAAATTGGAACCATGATGGCTAATATCTCTCAAATTGGCTTAGGCTTAGCCTTCTGTAAAATGGTGGTTGAAGCACATCAGGGAACGATTCAAGTGCATCCCCATCCCACTCAGGGATCCGTTTTCCAGATTACCCTTCCCCGGCGAGTTTCCCGCAACTCGTCCCCTAAACTATCTCTGACGAGTCCATAACCGTCAACAGGCGATCGACAATATGCTGCCAGGTGAAGCCCTGTTGCACCCACTCTGGGGCTGTGCGTCGCGCCTGTTCGATGAAACTGGGGGTTTCGATGAGTTGGCTCATTAAGGCCACTGTATGCTCTAAACTCGGATGCAGATAATCCCGGATTTCGTGGTCCCATTCCACCTGTTTCAGTTCACTGTCAATGTAGCGGGTGAAACGGCGATCGGTAAAATCATCCGTTGAGCCGCCTTTGGTGCAGAGAATTGGCAACCCGGAAGCAGCAGCTTCCAAAACGGGCATATTAAACCCTTCTGCCAGATAAGGGGAAATATAAGCATCACAGGTTTGATAGAGTTGGGCCAACTCCTGAGTCGAGAGACTGCGGCCAATATAGGCTAAGCGAGGAATCACGCGATCGCGCTCCTGGGGCGTTAACATCTCATTGAGGCCTTCGAGGACAAACGTACGAGAGTTGCGAATCGCATCACTGCCTTTCAAGACTAACCGAGCCTGGGGATAGCGGTGTGTCACCTCAGCAAAGGCTTTGAGCAGCATTCGTAGGCCCTTATTCCAAGTCATCACCCCGATATTGAGAAAGGCAAAACACCCCTCAAGCTGCGACTGTTGCCGCCAGCGTTGCCGTTGGGCCGCCGTCGCCGGGTGAAATACGGCGGTATCCACCCCATGGGGAACCACTCGCACCCGTTCGGGAACCGCACCCGCTCGCAGAAAGCCATCACGGGACCAATGGGAAGGGGTAATAATCACTGTTTCGGAGTCTTGATGAGCCTGAGCAAAATCCTCAATTCCCATCATTTTTAGCATGGCTTGTTGCACAATCCGCCATTCTGTTGTGCCAAAAACATAGGTTCTGCGGGAGTCTGAGTCTGAGAGATCATAGGGCATCACCATCCGTAGGGTGGCATCAGCCTGTAAATACAAGGGTGGGGGCGGAATTTGTCGCAACTGCTGTTCCTCGTCCGCTGTAAACAGTCCTGATTGCGGTTTCCAGGTTTGATCTAAATAGGGCAAGTCCCGATGAAAGACCTGTATCTGAGGACGGCGTAGAAATTCTAAGAGTTGATGTTGATTGGCCACTGCAAAGGAGTGATGGACAAAACGCCAGCCTTCTACCACAAGTTTCATGATTTGTCAAGTTATTTCAAGATGGAATGAATGGGGAGCCGGAGGACATCCAGTTTGACATCCTCCGTCCTCCTGTCATGGCTGAAGCCGTGACAGGCACTCTAGGCGGCTCTGCCACCTGGGTCAACTCAATGCTTCTCAAGGCTTTCGGGGATTGTATGGTATAGTAACTCCAGGGTTAGGGTCAATCCTATCCTCCCAGCAACGCACCATCTTGGGTGTGAGAAAGTCGGATGATTCTCTCGACGATCGCGAGGCAACGATTGAGGTTGACTCACGCGGTAGTGTCAGCTCACAGTCGGGTCTTGTCTCCCATAGGTCAATCCCATTCATGTCATCGACGCCTACTCTTTTTCCTGAATTTATTGCTCAGTTTCTCGATCTCCATCCCCCGGCGATCGCCCCAGAAACCCCCCTCAGCGAGATCTGGGAGCAATTTCAGGTTCAGGTCGGCCTGACGGGAGGACTCGCGTCGGGTTCCCTGAGTCCGTCTCTCCACTCTGGCTATGTCTGTGTGATAGAGGGCGATCGCTGTTTAGGCCTGATTACCACGCAAGAGGCGATCGCCGTTCTGGCCCAGGGGCACGATCCCCGCTCAATTCCCGTCTCTCGTCTGATCACCCCCGGACAAGCGGTGATTACCCCAGACACCCTCAACCAGCCCTGCGCCCTCTACGACGCCGCTCAACAGCATCCCTTCTTATTGTTGCTTGACGATGAGCAGCACTGTCTGGGGGTGTTACCCAGTGTCGCCCTCTTGAAGTTACCCGAATTAGCTGACTTACCTCAAGAGTTCTGCTCACTGCATCCCTTTGAAATTGCCCTAAACCATCTCCCCATCACCGTATTTCGCAAAGATAGTCAGTTGCGTTACACCTGGGTTTATAAAAGCTTCCCCGGCTTAGATCCCCACTCTATGTTAGGCCACCGCAATCATGACCTCTTCTCCCGGGCGGATGCCGAGCAATGGGAGGCGATCGAGCGGCGAGCCTTAGAACACCACCAAGGAAACCGTCAGAACATCGCCCTGACCTTAAACGGCACGTTTCACTATTATGACCTGACCGTAGAACCCTTATTCGATGATTCCGGGAGCATCCTGGGCCTGGTGGGAACCGCCTTAGAGATTACCCCGAGTTATCTCAATCAGCAAGCCCTGATCATGCTCAACCAGGAACTCGAAAGCATCGTCGAAGAGCGAACCGCTGAACTACAACGCAGTAATGCCGAACTCTTAGCCTCTCTCTCAGCGGCGCGGGAACTCAACGAACTTAAATCACGGTTTATTACCCTCACCTCCCATGAATTTCGCACCCCCCTAACCACCATTCTCGGCTCCGCTGAACTGCTCAAACATTATGGCCAGAACTGGAAGCCCGAAAAACGACAGCGCTATCTCGATCGCATCCATGAGACCGTTGATCACATGACGCGCCTACTCAATGATGTGTTGACGGTGGGGAACGCCGAAGCGGGGCGACTCACCTTTTCCCCCAGCCTCGTCAATATCCTAGACCTGTTCAAGAGTGAGATCGAGACGGCCCGCAGCACAACCTATCGCGATCGCACCATTGCGCTGAGCCATGACCTTCACGCCAGCTATCTCTATCTCGATCAGACGTTAGTCTCACAAATTCTCGCAAATCTCTTCTCCAATGCCCTCAAATACTCCTCGGCTGATTCGGCGATCGAGGTCTACTTAAAAAGCGAAGAAACCCAGCTTCTGTTTCAGGTGCGGGATTATGGAATTGGCATTCCCGAAGCGGATCAAGCCGATTTATTTACCTCATTCCATCGTGCTAAAAATGCCGCTAACATACAAGGAACAGGACTAGGCTTATGCATCGTCAAGAACGCCGTCCATCTCCATGGCGGACAGGTCACCGTTGAGAGCCAAGAAGGTTCAGGTTCGACCTTTACCGTCCTGCTGCCCCTTACCCACTCTGTAGCTTATGACGACAATTCTCGTGATTGAAGATGAAGGTCACGTGCGAGAAATTCTCAGTGAGTTGTTAACCACCGAAAATTTTAACGTCCTGACCGCTGATAATGGTGATTTAGGCTACAAAATGGCCCAACGCCAACGCCCCGATTTAATTTTATGCGACATCATGATGCCGGAGTTGGATGGCTATGGAGTTCTCAGCCAACTGAAAGAGAACCCTGCCACCGATGATATTCCCTTTATTTTCCTCTCGGCTAAAGCCGATCGCCTAGATTTTCGGGTGGGGATGGACTTAGGGGCTGATGATTATCTCACCAAACCCTTCACACGGGATGAATTGCTGACTGCAGTGCGGATGCGGCTGAAAAAGCAGGCAGCCCTCTCTCGGCGACATCATGAGCAACTGCTGCGCACCCAAAACGATTATCAACACCAACTTGAGCAAGCCAAACAGCATCTAAACCAGGTGTTAGCTCAAGATCCCTTGACGGGGTTACTCAATCAACTGAGGCTGCGACAGGAGTTTGAGCGATGGATCAAGGAACTCCAGCCCCTAGAGCCGTCGAGCTTAGTTCCCTTAGTCTGTGTGGGGGTAGATCGTTTACGGGAGATTAACGCTGAATTGGGTTATAGCAGCGGCGATCGCTGTCTGCAAGTGCTGGCTCACCGGCTGCGAGAGTTCTTTGCTCAGTCCTCGCCCCTCATGGCTCGTCTCAATGGTAATGAGTTTCTCTTGGTTTTGCCCCCCGTCAGCAGTCGGTATCAGGCTCAAGAGCAGGTAGAAGCCCTATCTCATCATCTCAGGGAACCTATTGCTCTGGGTCAGGGGGATATCGTACTACAAATTAACCTGGGGATTGCCTTCTATCCTCGGGATGCCAAGCAACTCGATCCCCTATTGCAACATAGCCAACAAGCGCGACAGAAAGCTCAGTCCAGTGGAGGAACAGCCGTTGAGGTTTATAGTAGTGCCTTGCGGGGCGATCGCGGCGATCGCCTAGCCCTAGAGCGAGATCTCCGCTGTGCTTTAGAGAACCCTGAGCAGCCCGGTGAATTGCTACTTGTCTACCAACCCCAAGTTAACCTCAACAGCGGCCAGATTTGCGGCGTCGAAGCCCTGATGCGTTGGCATCATCCCCAGCGAGGTTCAATTCCCCCAAATCGGTTTATCCCCATCGCCGAAGAGAGCGATCTGATCATCCCCCTCGGGGAATGGGTGTTAGAAACCGCCTGTCGTCAAGCCCAAACCTGGGACGCTCAAGGACTCCCTCCCTTGCGCATGGCGGTCAATCTCTCCGCCCGGCAATTTGAAGATCCCCAGCTTTACCGACGGCTAACCGAAATTTTGCGCCGCTTTAACCGCAAACCCGGCTCCTTAGAGTTAGAACTGACCGAAACCAGTTTAGTCCGAGAGCCAGAGACCAGTGTCCGCATTCTCAATCAACTCAAAGCCTTGGGCGTTTCCATTGCCATCGATGACTTTGGTACGGGGTTTTCCTCTCTGAGTTATTTACAACGCTTTCCCTTTGATATGCTCAAGATTGATCGCTGTTTCGTGGCGGCTATACACCGTCACCGCAAAAATGCCATCATCACCGAGGCCGTCATCGAGATGGCTCATAAAATCGGTCTGACGGCGATCGCCGAAGGCATCGAAACCCCCGAAGAGCGAGCCTGTTTACAACAACTTGGCTGCGATCAGGGCCAGGGCTATTTCTTCCACCGTCCCCTTGCGGCGATCGAGTTAAGTCAACTGCTGCGATCGAGTTAGAGGCGAGGAATTACCCAGTTCAACTCAACCGCCTCGCTGATTTCTAAACAACCCAGATTTCCCTTTGTCCCGAATCCGCACTCCCTATGGCAACTATCCTAGTTATTGAAGACGAACAAGATATTTGTGAGATTATTTCCGAAATTCTCTCAGAAGCCGACCATACCGTAGTCACCGCTGCCAATGGACGGCTAGGGGTCGAACAGGCCCAAGAAACCGCGCCGGATCTGATTATCTGTGACGTTATGATGCCGGAACTCGACGGCTATGGGGTGTTAACGTATCTGCGCAGCCAGCCCCGTTTCCAAACCGTCCCTTTTATCTTTCTGACGGCGAAGGCGGACAAACAGCAGGTGCGAGAAGGGATGAATTTAGGGGCCGATGATTATCTCTCTAAACCCTTTACCATCAGTGAATTACTCGAAGCCGTCGAGGCGCGACTGGAGAAACAGCAGCTTTGGGAACAGTCCTCCAATCAGCGTCTTGGGGAACTGCGGCAAAATTTAACCCGTTCCCTCCCCCACGAGTTACTAACTCCCCTCAATGGCATTCTCGGCTATGCCACCTTCCTCTGTGAGGAGCATGAGGACATCGAGCCAGAGGATGTGTATGAGATGGGGTTAGGGATCCGTCGCTCGGGAGAACGACTCTATCACTCGATTCAGAACTTCTTGCTGTACGCTCAACTTGAACTGATTAAGGACGATGTAGAACGCAGCCGGGAGTTGTTTACGGGACAAACAGAACAAGTCGTAGAAACCTTGGCCGTCCGCATTAAGTCTATGGCGAACCGGTTGCAGCGGCTTGGGGATTTAGAGATTTCCCTGCAAGACAGTCCGGTGGCGATGCCCGAGACTTGGTTGGTGAAGGTGATCGAGGAACTGCTCGACAATGCCTTTAAGTTCTCCGAGGCGGGAACCCCAGTGCGGGTGGCGTTGACGGCCGACGGAGATCAGGTGAAGCTAACGGTGAGCGATCGCGGCCGGGGATTAGAACCGCAGCAGATTAAGCGTTTGGGGGCTTATGAACAGTTCGATCGCAAACTCTATGAACAACAAGGGTCAGGATTGGGGTTAGAGATTGTCAAACGTATCGTCAAGTTGAATCAGGGAACCCTAGAGATTGAGAGTGAGCCGGGGAAAGGCACTCAGGTGATCCTGACCCTGCCCACCGAACTCTCGTCAGTGGTGTAGTTGGAGCAAAATCCCCGGTAGAATACACGGGTTGACTCATGTAAAAGGACTCAAAACTGTGGCGCGTCTAGCACTACTGAGCGTATCCGATAAAACCGGACTGGTGGACCTGGGGCGATCGCTCGTCGAGGAGTTTCAATTTGACATCATCAGTAGCGGTGGAACCGCCAAGGTCTTAAACGAGGCGGGAATCCCAGTCACCAAAGTCTCGGACTACACCGGCTTCCCAGAAATCCTCGGCGGACGAGTCAAAACCCTCCATCCTCGCGTTCATGGGGGCATCTTAGCCCGCCGCGACCTCCCGGACCATCAACAGGACTTAGAAGCCAATGAGATTCGCCCCATTGACTTGGTGGTGGTGAATCTCTATCCCTTTGAGGCCACCATTGCTAAAGCCGATGTCACCCTGGCTGATGCAGTGGAAAACATCGACATTGGCGGCCCCGCCATGTTGCGGGCCTCGGCCAAGAACTTCCAACATCTGACGGTGTTATGTAACCCTAACCAGTATTCGGGGTATTTAGACCAACTGCGTCAGCATGGGGAACCCGGCTTCGAGTTCCGCCGGGATTGCGCCACAGCCGGATTCTGGCATACTTGTCAATATGATCGGGCGATCGCCACCTACCTCAACCAACAGGCCAACGCCGACAGTCTCCCCGACCAGTTTGGCATCGCCGGCAGTCAAATCCAAGCCCTCCGCTACGGCGAGAACCCCCACCAAAAAGCTGCTTGGTATCAAGTGGGCCAAACCCCCAGCGGTTGGGGTGCAGCGGCGAAATTACAGGGGAAAGAACTCAGCTATAACAACCTCGTCGACTTAGAAGCGGCGCGACGCATCATCGCCGAATTTCTCGGAGAGGACCAACCCCCCGCCGCTGCGGTGTTGAAACATACCAATCCCTGCGGCGTGGCCTTAGGGGAAACCCTCGTCGAGGCCTATGAACGAGCCTTCGCGGCCGATTCCGTCTCAGCCTTTGGCGGAATTGTCGCCCTCAACCGCTGTCTGGATGCGGAGACAGCCACCGCCATGACCAAAACCTTCCTCGAATGTGTGATTGTCCCCGATTGTGATGATGCAGCGCGGGAGGTATTGGCCAAGAAATCCAAGTTACGGGTGTTAACTCTGGCCGACTTAAACCTAGGAACTGGGGAAACCATTAAAGCCATCGCCGGAGGGTTCCTCGTCCAAACCGCCGACGATGTAGTCGAACAAAGCCAAGATTGGCAAGTGGTGACTCAGAAACAGCCCACACCGCAAGAGTTGGAGGAGTTACTGTTTGCTTGGAAGGTCTGTAAACACGTCAAATCCAATGCGATCGTGGTCACGAAAGACCGGACTACCTTGGGAATTGGGGCCGGACAAATGAACCGGGTTGGTGCAGCGAAAATCGCCTTAGAACAGGCCGGAGACGCGTGTCAGGGGGCGACGTTAGCCAGTGATGGCTTTTTCCCCTTCGATGACTCGGTGCGTTCTGCGGCGGCGGCGGGAATTACCGCTATTGTCCAGCCGGGGGGAAGTATCCGGGACAAAGACTCCATCGCGGCGGCGGATGAGTTAGGCGTAGTGATGGTGTTAACGGGGGTGCGCCACTTCCTGCATTAAGGGATTTGTTAGAGTTAAGACAGCCCAGACCTCTGGCCCCAGGGGTCTGGACTCGTTCTAAATCTTCTTTGAATCCACCCCGGAGGACTCCCCATGATTGCCCAACCAGATTTCCCCTCACGCCTGACGCCCCAAGAGTATTTAGACTGGGAGGCCCAGCAGGAATACCGCTACGAGTATATCGATGGCGAGATTATAGCGATGACGGGGGGGACTATTCCTCATAATGACATTGCTCTCAATTTCTACCGGGCGTTGTACCCCCATTTGCGTCAACGAGGCTGTCGAGCGAATGTGTCTGATGTCAAGGTTGAGGATAGTAAAAATGAACGCTATTTTTACCCGGATTTAGTGGTGACTTGTGATGCGGAGGATTTACGAGCGCAAGATTTGGTGAAACATCCCACAGTGATTGTGGAGGTGTTGTCTCCGAGTACCGCCGGGGGCGATCGCGGGACAAAACTAAAATGCTATCGTCAAATTCCCAGTTTACAGGAATATGTATTGGTGGATTCCCAGTCGATGGCGGTGGAACTCTATCGTCGGGGTAACGGAAAAATGTGGCTATATTCGGAATATGAATCGGGGGAAACTGTCAGGTTAGAAAGTCTTGATTTTGAGCTAGATTTATCTGTGCTTTATGACAATGTAAACTTGCCATCTGAGGCCAATTGATGAATCATGATTACCCTTAACCTCCAACCCACCCTAGACCTGAGCATGGTAAAATCGTAGCATATATAAACACTAATATCAAGGCTATGGTTAAACTTAAAGACATCACTCGTGGAGCAATTCTTAGGGGAATTATTCCGGGAAAAACTGTAACTGTTATTGATGCTTCCTGGGTTGGAGAAGCCATTGATTTAACCTATAAAGATAGTGAAGGAAAGCTAGGAGAACAACTCCTATATCCTAGTTCTGAAAGTCAGTTAGAATTAGTCACTGAAGGACGACCTTGGAGTTTGACCGGTGATGGAGAGACTTTTCGCCTGGTATCGGAAGCCCATCGGATTCGCTTAGCTCATTTATTTGACCCGCTGCTGGCGGTTCATACGTCATTAGTTGAACCTCTACCTCATCAAATTTCAGCGGTGTATGGTGAGATGCTAAAGCGTCAACCATTGCGCTTTTTGTTAGCCGATGATCCTGGGTCGGGAAAAACCATTATGGCGGGGCTATTTATGCGGGAGTTGCTGATTCGGGGTGACTTGCAACGCTGTTTAATTGTCTGTCCAGGGAGTTTGGCAATTCAATGGCAAGATGAGTTAGATCAGAAATTTCATCTCCCTTTTGAAATTTTAACGAACGATCGCCTCGAAGCCGCCCGCACTGGCAACGCCTTCGCTGAAATGCCCTTAGTGGTCGCTCAATTGGATAAACTCAGTCGTAATCCCAAGTTACAGGCGAAACTGAGCCAGACGGACTGGGATTTGGTGGTGGTGGATGAAGCCCATAAACTGTCTGCATCGTTTTTTAGTGGCGAAATTCGGGAAACAAAACGCTATAAATTGGGAAAACTGCTGTCGAGTTTAACGCGCCATTTCTTGCTGATGACGGCGACTCCTCATAATGGCAAAGAAGAGGACTTTCAATTATTTTTAGCCCTGTTAGATGGCGATCGCTTCGAGGGGCGGTTTCGCGATGGAGTTCATGTTTGCGATACCTCCGACCTGATGCGTCGCTTGATTAAAGAGGATTTGCTTAAATTTGATGGTCGCCCTCTGTTTCCTGAACGTCGCGCCCATACCGTTGAATATTCTCTCTCAGAGTTGGAAACTATCCTCTATAAACAAGTGACCGACTATGTGAAAGAGGAATTTAATCGGGCCGATGCGTTGAACCAAAACGGTCGCCGAGGAACCGTAGGGTTTGCGTTAACCATTCTCCAGCGTCGTCTGGCCTCGTCTCCCGAAGCCATTTATCAGTCTCTCACACGGCGGCGCGATCGCCTCCAAAAACGACTGCGGGAAGAACAACTCTTACAACGAGGACTCACGGCCCAACTCGATGCAGGGATGATGATTGATCTCGAAGACATTGAGGATGATTTTGAAGATTCCTCTAGCGATGAACGGGAACACACAGAACAAGAAGTGGTGGACTTAGCCACAGCCTCTCGGACGATTCGCGAACTTCAAGCGGAAATCGAACATCTAGGGAAACTCGAACGCTTGGCCCAACAAGTACGCCGCAGTGGGAAAGATCGTAAATGGGAGGAGTTATCGCGGGTGATTCAGACCATTTTCGCCACTCCCAACGCCGATGACCCTCAGCCACAGGAGGATTGGTTAGGCCCCGAGGGGTCGCGGAAATTGGTGATTTTTACCGAACATCGGGATACTCTCAATTATCTGCGCGATCGCATCCGAACCCTGTTAGGCCGTCCAGAAGCGGTGGTTACGATTCATGGGGGGATGGGACGAGAGGAACGCAAAAAAGCTGAGGAAGCCTTTAAGCAAGACCTCAGCGTGGAGGTGTTGGTGGCGACCGATGCAGCAGGGGAGGGGATTAACCTACAACGGGCTCATCTGATGGTCAATTATGACTTACCCTGGAATCCCAATCGCTTGGAACAACGGTTTGGCCGCATTCACCGCATTGGCCAAACCGAAGTCTGTCATCTCTGGAACTTAGTCGCTGGGGAGACGCGAGAGGGAGATGTCTATTTGGCCCTATTGAAGAAGTTGGAAGTCGAACAGCAGGCCTTGGGGGGTCAAGTGTTTGACGTTTTGGGGAAAGCCATCGCCGGGACTGAATTGCGGGAGTTGCTGTTAGAGGCCATTCGCTATGGCGATCGCCCCGATATCAAGGCTAAACTAGAACGACTGCTGAGCGATCGCCTCAACCGGGACCATCTCCGCGACCTCATCAACGAAGGTGCCCTGGCCCAAGACTCCCTGGACACCAGCAAAGTCCAAGCCATTCGCACCGAGATGGAACGAGCCCAGGCCCGGAAACTGCAACCCCACTTTATCAGTTCATTTTTCCGAGAAGCCTTTAGCCGATTGGGGGGAACCTTGCGGGAACGGGAACCCCGACGCTACCAGATTACCCATGTTCCGGCGGTCATTCGCAACCGCGATCGCCAAATCGGACTCGGAGACCCCATCCTCAAAAGCTACGAACGGATTTGCTTTCAAAAAGACCTAATTAGCGTTCCCGGCCGGCCCCTCGCCGATTTAGTCTGTCCCGGCCATCCCCTTCTCGACGCCACCCTCGACCTCATCCTCGAACGTCACCGCGACCTCTTGCGTCAGGGAACCATTCTCGTCGATGATAGCCCCAACCCTCGCCCCGAGAGGATTTTAGTTGGTCTCGAACATAGCCTGCAAGACGCACGAACCGACGCCCAAGGACAACGGCGGCTGGTCTCCCGGCGGATGCAATATGTGGAAATTCCCCTTCAAGCCTTCAACAGCAACGCTCCCAACACCTCCCCTAACACCTCCCCTAACACCTCCCCCAACGCATCAGAGGCTATCAACGCCGGCTATGCTCCCTACTTAGACTATCGCCCTTTACGGGACGAGGAAAAACAGGTGATTGACGAGATTTTACCCAACCTGGCCCTGAGAGAAGACATCGAACGACAGGCGATGACTTATACCATTAACCATCTCGTCCCCCCCCATTTCCAAGAAGTCAACCAACCCAAACAGGAACTCATTGACAAAACCCAGCGGGCCGTCAAAGACCGACTCACCAAAGAAATTAACTATTGGGACCAACGGGCCAGAGATTTACGGCTACAGGAACAAGCCGGGAAAACCAACGCCAAACTCAACTCTAGCAAAGCCCAGCAACGGGCCGACGAGTTACAGGCCCGCCTCGAAAAACGCCTCAGTGAACTGGACCAAGAACGACAACTTTCCCCCTTACCCCCAGTCGTAATTGGGGCGGCGTTTGTGATTCCCTACAGCCGTTTACAAGCCCATATTGCCCCCTCTGGAGAGGATTTTGGCACTTTAGCCCAAAATCGCAAAGCCGTTGAACTCGCGGCGATGGAGGCGGTGATACAGAAGGAACAGGAGTTAGGCTATCAGCCCCGAGATGTCAGTGGCGAAAACTGTGGCTATGATATCGAGTCGGTGAAGCCTGAAACGGGAGAATTGCGATTTATTGAAGTGAAAGGGCGACGGGAGGGGGCGCAAACCGTCACCGTGACTAAAAACGAAATTCTCACCGCCTTGAACCGACCTGAACGTTATATCCTGGCCTTAGTGGAAGTTCCCAGCCGTCGGCTGCGCTATGTGCAACGCCCCTTTCAACGAGAACCGGATTTTGCCGCCAGTAGTATTAACTATAACTGGCGAGACTTATGGCAATTTGGAAACAGTGTTGACCCTTGATAGAATCAGTGTACGTTCGGTTAAGCTGCTAGAATAATCCTAATTCCAACTGGCCCTGACTGTTGACTTGGATGGCTTTTACCCAGTCAGTATAGAGTTCTAAACATCCAAGTTCTCGCGCAACAGCTTGCAGTGATAGTCGTCTCAGAATATCGATGGTAATGGGCCGTTTCTCATCCCAAAACAGCATCGACGTTAGACATTCCTGGGCTGGTTTGGACGTCACTAGCTTCAAAATGAACTGAGCTTCGGCTTGGCTATCAAAAGATAGAAAATTGACCGTATCATCGACCATGACTGGTTTATTGTTTAAGGGGGAGATGAGTTGAAAATTTAAGTGCTTATAAAAACCAGAAATCGCAATTTTCCAAGGTTTAAATGAATAAGCACCAATCCCAAAAACTGAGTAAGGGGGTTTATTTTTATAAATCGAACTTTTACGACGACTTAAAATCTGATTATGGTCGCTGAGATATTGCCAAGTTTTGGGGGCATTCTTTTGAATAGAATGGGTATCTTGACCCACCGCCCTCTGGGTTACGAGAACCATTTTACGGTAAGTTTCGATTCTACCATTACCAATATCTGAACTTTTTAAAAGTGGATAAATATAGGTGGGTTCGAGGTCATAAATCTCGCCGATTCCATTCCTAAATTTGCCATCACCAACCGGTGCAAGTTCCATGATTTTAGAACAGTCATGTTTAATGCCCGAACGCCATGTATAATTCAAATTTTGTCCAAGCAAATGACGCCAACGGTCATATTGAACTGTGTTACGAACGAGAATACCATCCCGTTCACCGATGGACTCAGATGGTATTTGGGAATCGAGCGTTGGATATAGGTGACAATCAAAACCACCGGAGGACTCATAACGAAAAACAAAAAGACAGGCGGCAACGGCTACATTAAAATATGATTTGGCATCGATGAGATAAATGTGAGCCATGAAGGGAGCCGTATCATTGTTTTTGACTTGACAAAACACTTTGCGAGCCACTGAATACTTACAGAGAATGGCAAGGGTTCCGGTTTGATGGGGAAGCCATTGAGTGAATTGAAGGAGCATCCATTCAGAAATATCAAAGTTTGCAGAACCGGTTATGGCTTCAATTCCCCGTCGATTTTGATGGTTGGATTTTGAGGGCAGATTTTGACTATTGAGCAGGCTTAATTCACTACTGGTTACCCAGGGAGGATTCCCCAAAATCAAGATATTTCGCGAAAACTTAGACATTAAGGCTTGCCAGTCCGTTGCAAAAAAATCTCCCTGATTGAGGCTGACTTGATGACCCTGGGGATGGTTGGCAATCGATTGTTGTGCTTCTTGGATGTAGTTAGGGTTAATCTCTTGGCCGACAATTTCTGAAGTCGGAAAGGTCTGGAGTGCGGCCCGAATAAATGCCCCAGTTCCGCAGGTGGGTTCGAGGATAATTTGAGGCGAAATTTTGTAGTTTTGCTTGAGGAGGTCGGTCACCTGTTGAGCCAAACTATCGGGGGTTTGAAAATCACCGAATTGCCGTTTCTTTGCAGATATCGCCATGGCTTAATAGACTCGAATGATTCCTGGAGTCTGACCCGCTTTTTGAATCACACGGCTGTATTGAAGTCGCCACTGATTTACCGTTGGCTCGCTTTGACTTGGGGTTGATTGTACTACAGGGATTGAGAGTTGAGCCAACCCGCCGCACATCTGGCCAGGAAGGCGGCGTGTCAGGATGAGGATGACCTCTCACTCGGCTGGTTTCCTGGGCAACAGTTGAGGTACAGTGAGGACTATGTGTTCAACTGCTCCCCATGACCTACCGCAAGAAACTCATCGAAGTTGCCCTACCCCTCGAAGCCATCAATATGGAATCGGCGCGGGAGAAGTCGATTCGTCATGGCCATCCTTCTACGCTTCATCTGTGGTGGGCGCGGCGACCCTTGGCGGCTTGTCGGGCGGTGCTTTGGGCCTCTTTGGTGGATGACCCCAGCAGTTGGCCCGATAGATTCCCCACAGAGGAAGACCAGACCCAGGAACGACAACGGCTGTTTGATATTTTGGGCCGGATTGTGGTGGACACGGACAAGAAAGGGAAGCAAAAGCAAAAGGTGCGCGGCTTGGTGTCTTGGGATGATATTAAGGAACCGCAGATTATTGACGAGGCGCAACGGGAGATTGCTCGCTGTTTGGCGTGGGGACGCGGGGAGACGCCACCGACAACTCCCGAAGCGGTGCGGGAGTATATCGCCCATCATGCACCCCCGGCTTATGACCCCTTCGCTGGCGGTGGCTCGATTCCCCTGGAGGCGCAACGATTGGGGTTGGAGGCTCATGCGAGTGATTTAAACCCGGTGGCGGTGTTGATTAATAAGGCGTTGATTGAGATTCCGCCTAAGTTTGCCAATTTAGCGCCGGTGAATGGGGAAGACCGGCCCAGGGTCTCTCTGGAGTCGTGGCGAGGCGCTCAGGGTTTGGCGGCGGATGTGCGCTATTATGGCGCCTGGATGCGGGAGCAGGCGTTGCAGCGTATTGGTCATTTGTATCCCCCGGTAGAGTTGGAGGATGGGGATAAGGCGACGGTGATTGCCTGGTTATGGGCGCGGACGGTGAAATGTCCGAACCCGGCTTGTGGCTGTCAGATGCCGTTGGTGCGCAGTTTTAAGCTTTCGACGAAGAAGGACAAGGAGGCTTGGGTTAAGCCGATTGTGGAGGCCGGTGCTGAACATCAGCCGCCTGGGGAGACCCCCGCAGAGGCCGAAGTTCCTCGGATTCGCTTTCAGGTTCAGTCAGGAAGGGGAGATGTGCCAGAAGGGACTGTGAGCCGCAAGGGGGCGGTTTGTCTGGCTTGTGGAACGCCGGTGGGGTTGGACTATGTGCGTTCTGAAGGTCGTGAGGGGCGCATGGGGGCGCAGTTGATGGCAATTGTGGCGGAAGGAGATAAGGGTCGGACTTATGTATCACCGACAGATGAACAGGAACAAATTGCTAATTCTGCTCAACCGAAATGGAAGCCAGAAACAGAGTTGGTAAATAATTCTCGTCATATGACTCCTGTGATTTATGGCATGACGAAACACGCTGATTTATTCACCTCTCGTCAATTGGTTGCGTTAACGACGTTTAGTGATTTGGTGAGTGAAGCCAAAGACAAGGCGATTCAAGAGGCTCTGGCGGCAGGGTTATCGGATGATAATATTCCCTTGAATGATGGCGGAACTGGAGCGAGAGCTTATGGGGAGGCGATTTCAGTTTATTTGGCTTTTGCTGTTGATAAAAGTTCTGATTATTGGAGTAATTTGTGTACATGGCATACCAGTGGAGAAAAAATGAGCCATGTATTTACAAGACAGGCAATTCCTATGACATGGGATTTTGCTGAAGCGAATCCTATGAGTGATTCCAGCGGTAATTTCATGAGTGCTATAACTTGGGCAAGAAAAGTTTTGGAAGGTTCAAGTTGCAATGCCGAAAGTTTTTCATTACAGCATAATGCTATGGAAGATCATACCAACGACTTAAGACATAAAGTCGTGTCTATGGATCCTCCATATTATGATGCAGTTCCTTATGCAGACTTGTCGGACTTTTTTTATACCTGGCTTCGACCTGGTCTGAGTTCAATTTATTCTGATATTTGCAGGACTTTATTAGTCCCAAAATCTGAGGAAATGGTTGCTGATTCATTTCGCCACGGGAGCAAGCAAAAAGCAAGAGATTTTTTTGAGTCTAGCCTAATCAAAGTTTTTCATCGCATCAACAATCTAAATCATCATGATTACCCAGTAACGGTTTATTATGCCTTGAAACAAACGGAAACGGATAATAATGAAAACGTAGCATCGACAGGTTGGGAAACTATTTTAGAAGGTTTGATGCAGTCAAACTTCAGTATTTGTGGAACCTGGCCCTTGCGAACAGAATTGAGTAACCGCATGAGAGGACAAGCCTCAAACGCCCTCGCTTCCTCTATTGTCCTCGTCTGTCGCCCTCGCCCAGAAAACGCCCCCAAAACCAGCCGCCGCCAATTCCTCAAAGAACTCAAACGGGAACTCCCCACAGCCCTAAAAACGCTGCAACAGGGAAACATCGCCCCCGTTGACCTCGCCCAAGCCAGTATCGGGCCGGGGATGGCGGTTTACTCCCAATATAGCGCCGTCCTGGAAAATGACGGCTCCCCCCTCACCGTTCGCACCGCCCTACAACTGATTAACCAACTCCTCGATGAATACCTCACCGAACAAGAAGGGGAATTTGATAGCGATACCCGTTGGGCCTTGACTTGGTTTGAACAATATCAATTTAATTCAGGCCCCTACGGCGAGGCGGAAACCCTCTCAACCGCCCGCAATACCAGTGTTCAAGGTTTGGAAGAAGCGGGAATTTTAACAGCTAAGGCTGGAAAGGTGCGCCTAGTGAAACGGGAGGAACTCCCAGAACACTGGACTCCCCAAACCGATAACCGTATCCCCCATTGGGAACTCACCCAACATCTGATTCAGCGACTGCTGCAAAACGGCGAACTGGGGGCGGCGGAGTTGTTGGCGGCCCTGAAAGGAGAAGCGGCGGAGGTGGAAATTGCCCGTGATTTAGCCTATCGTCTCTATAACTTGTGCGATCGCAAGGGCTGGTCCTCGGAGGCGATCGCCTATAATAGTCTTGTCATCTCCTGGCCGGAAATCAATCGTCTGTCGAGTGAGTGTGAAGCCGCGCCGCAACAAGGGCAATTATTTTAAGCATCGCCAGTCTTGTTCACCCCCCGTTGTCACCGAGATACCATCATGAACAGCAAATTAGTCGATTCAATCATTGATGTGATTCATTCCTTACCGGAAGACGAACAACAGGCTTTAGTTGCCAAACTCAACCAGGCCATGCCATCTTCTCCAGTTGGCTCTAGAAACCCACCAATTGTCATGGAAAATACCGATAATGAAGATGCTTGGGAAGTCTTTGCAACGTTAGGAGATGATGCCATACCGGGAAAATTAGATAATCCTTCTCTTCACCATAATAAATCTATTTATCGATAATTTTGTCTCCTATACTTCAAGTATCTAAAAACATCTAATGAAACCATTAAAATACAGGATGATGCCAATAGATTTACACCTAATACCATTTTTCGATATGTTTGCTATACATCAACACTGGGGGAGGGCGACCACAAGGGTTCGCCCCTACAGCCATCTGTGGCATGAATTTTGGAAAATGGTATAAATCTAAATTCCCTAAAGAAATGCCAACTGTTTTGCGTCAGGGACCCTATCGATTCTATTTTTACAGCCATGAACCGAATGAACCGCCTCACATTCATATTGATCGCAATGAACTCTCGGCTAAATTCTGGTTAAACCCGGTTGAATTAGCCAAAAACCTGGGTTTTAGCGCCAAAGAATTGAAAAAGATCCAAGATATTGTAGAAAACCATCAAACACGATTATCAGAGGCTTGGAATGAGTATTTCACAAATCAAGGCTGACGAAAGAGTGAAACAAGTTTCCTTCACCCCAGACCGTATCCGAGTTGACTTAATAGATGGTAGAACCATAACAGTGCCATTAGTCTGGTATCCCAAACTCCTCAACGGGACCCCAGAACAACGAAACACTTGGCAAATCTGTGGAGGTGGGTATGGTATCCATTGGCCAGACCTCGATGAAGATTTAAGCACAGAAGGACTGTTACGAGGCGCACCATCTCCCCAAGCCAAAACTCAAGTTTAACCGCACCCAAACTTCCATTTCTTGTAGTGTTCACCTCACCCTCACCCCTATGGCTATCAGCAATCACGAACGAGTCGGTCGCGCCCTCAGCCTCCTCCGAGACGGACTCTATCCCTTCATTGAACGGGAAATGAAAGCCAATTATGGCGATCGCTGGTTACTCACCGCCTCCGCCTCTCTCCCCGATAGCTATGTGGCCCGTAAATCCGTCGAGGAGGTTCTTGACAACGATGTGTCCGCCCTCCTCATCCTCATGTGGGACCAGTGGAACAACATCTTTCGCCAAATCCTCGGTCGTTCAGAACGCAGCATTGTCAGTGAACTACGGGATACCCGCAACGACTGGGCGCACCAAACCAGTTTTTCGACCGATGACGCCTATCGCGCCCTCGATAGCATCGCCCGTTTATTAACCGCCATTTCCGCCCCAGAAGCCAACAAAGTCGATAAAGAGAAACAGGAACTGATGCGGTTGCGGTATGAAGCCGAGGCCCGACGAGAAAGCCGTAAAGTTGCCATCACCCCCACGGAAGGCCAACCCCAAAGCGGACTCAAACCCTGGCGCGAGATTGTCACGCCTCATCCCGATGTGGCGTCGGGGAAGTTCCAACAAGCGGAGTTCGCCGCTGACCTCTGGCAAGTCTACCTCGATGAAGGGTCAGACGAATATCGCGACCCCACAGAGTTCTATGGCCGCACCTATCTCACAGAAGGCTTAAAACAGCTTCTGAGCAATGCTTTACGGCGTTTAACAGGTCAGGGAGGCGATCCGGTCATTGAGTTACAAACCAACTTCGGCGGCGGTAAAACCCACGCCATGTTAGCCCTCTATCACCTCTGTCAAGCACTCCAGATTAAGGATTTACCGGGGATGGAGGAGATTTTTCGGGAAACCAATCTCAAGGAACCTCCCCAAGATGTCAATCTAGCGGTGTTGGTGGGGAATAAACTACCCCCCAGTGGCATCAAAGATTATGGCAAAGGGATGCGCAACCGTCCCCCCTTGATCAAAACCCTCTGGGGGGAACTGGCCTGGCAATTGGGAGGAGAAGCCGGCTATGAGATGCTACGGGAGGCGGACGAGACGGCGACGAATCCTGGCGATACTCTCAAACAACTGTTTAACCGCTTTTCCCCTTGTCTGATTCTGATTGATGAATGGGTGGCCTATGCGCGTCAACTCCATGACCAAGCGGATTTGGCGGGGGGCAGTTTTGATACTCAGTTTACCTTTGCGCAAACTCTGAGTGAGTCGGCGAAGAATGCCAAAGATGCCTTATTAGTGGTGAGTATTCCCTCGTCGGATATCGAGAAAGGGGGGGACAAGGGACAGGAAGCCACGGAACGCCTTAAGAATGCGATCGGTCGGGTGGAGTCTCCCTGGCGGCCGGCCAGTGCGGAGGAAAGTTTTGAGATTGTGCGACGGCGGTTGTTTCAGGGGAGTGAAGACCCGACCCTGTTTAGGCAACGGGATGCGGTGATTAAGGCCTTTTGGGAGATGTACCGCAGCCAAAGTCAGGAGTTCCCCACGGAAACCAAGGAGGCGGATTATAAGCGACGGATGGTAGAGGCGTATCCGATTCATCCTGAGTTATTCGATCGCCTCTATTCAGACTGGTCAAGTTTAGAGAAGTTTCAGCGCACGCGGGGGGTGTTGCGGCTGATGGCGAAGGTGATTCATACCCTCTGGGAACGCAATGACAGCAGTTTAATGATTATGCCGGGCAATGTACCGATGGATGACTCCCAGGTGCAGTCGGAACTGACCCGCTACTTAGAGGATAATTGGATTCCCATTATCGACAAGGATGTGGATGGAGCCAATTCGTTACCTCTGGCGATTGATCGCGAGTACCCGAATTTCGGTCGCTATTCGGCTTGTCGTCGCGTCACGCGCACCATTTATATGGGGTCAGCCCCCACCCTACGGGCCGCCACTCGCGGCTTAGAGGAACGTCGCATTCGCCTCGGCTGTGTGCAACCGGGGGAGACGGTGGCCACGTTTGGGGATGCACTGCGACGACTCACCGATCGCGGGACTTATCTTTATGTGGATGGGAATCGTTACTGGGTCTCGACTCAGCCAAATGTGAACCGCACGGCCCAGGAACGCGCTCATCAATTTCTTAGTGAGGGCGATCGCTATTTGGTGTTAGAAGAACTGGTAAAACGACTGAAGCGCGATCGCGATCGGGGTCAGTTTTCAGCAGTTCATGTGGCCCCAAAGTCCAGCAGCGATATTCCCGATGAGCGCGATGCCGGGGTGCGCCTGGTTATTGTGCCGCCGGAGTCTCCCTATGATAAACAATCATCTGCCGACAATCCTGCCCAGGACTGGGTTGAGGAGGTCTTGAACAATAAAGGTAGCAGTCCGCGCTATTACAAGAATACCCTCTTATTTTTGGCGGGGGATAAGGCCAAGTTGGAGGGATTGGAAAAGATAGTCGCGCAATATCTAGCTTGGACGGCAATTTTGGATGAGAAGGATGAGTTAAACTTAGATCCCTATCAGACGAAACAAGCAACCACCAAACGGCAACAGGTTGACCAAGATGTGAACAACTCCATCACTGAGGTCTATCAATGGTTATTGGTTCCAGAACAACCGGAGCCGACGGGGGCGATTCAATGGAAAACCAACCGTCTGCAAGGTCCCCAAACAATGATTCAGCGAGCGAGTCAGAAAGCGGCCCATGAGGAAGATTTATCGGATACGTTTAGTCCCCAAGTTTTAGGTCTGGAAGTTCTAGATACGTTTATCTGGCCGGAGAACAATCACATTGACCTCGAACAACTCTGGAAATACTTAACCCAATATCTCTATTTACCGCGACTAACAGATAAACAGGTTTTATTGGGGGCGATCGAGGCGGGCGTTATGTCCACCGTTTGGACGGATTATTTTGCCTACGCCGAAGGGTTTGACGAAGAAACAGGAACCTATCAGGGACTCAAAGCAGGGACAGGAATTAGCCCGAGTATTAGTCGTAATTGTTTAATTGTTAAACCCACAATTGCCCAAAAACAACTCGAAGAAATGCGAGCAAAGGAGGAACAAAAGCGGGGTTCTATATCTGGAAAAACCTCATCTGGAAAAACCTCTAAAGGGTCAACAGTTGGGGAACGCGGGGGAGATTGGCCGCAGGGAGGGACCTCATCAGATGGGGGTGCAGACAATCCCAATCCAACGCCAACGGTTTTACGACGATTTCGGGGAACGGTGAATCTGGATGCGTTGCGGCTAAATCGGGATGTAGGACTGGTGACGGATGAGGTCATTCAACATTTAACCACCTTGAAAAATGCTAAGGTCCGAATCACGTTAGACATTGATGCAGATATCCCAGAGGGGATTCCCGAGGATGTGGCTCGAACCGTGCTTGAGAACTGCAAGACGTTAAAGTTTGAGCAACAGGCTCTGGAGTCGGATAGCCTGGATGCTGAGGAATAATTTAGGTGGGGGTCACGACTTCAACTATGACGGGAGAGGGGATGGACAGATAGAGGTTGATATAGTGCGGATAGCCCCGACTTCTTGCAGCGACTAAATCCACAACCTGCCATCTGAAGCCAACGATGAATCATGATTACCCTTAACCTCCAACCCACCCTAGACTTGAGTGATGACAGGTTCTGGGAACTTTGTCAAAACAACCCCGACCTGCGCCTGGAACGAACCGCACAAGGTCAACTCATTGCCATGGCCCCTTCCGCCAGTCAAACCGGTCAACAAAACCTGGGACTCGCTGCACAACTGTGGATGTGGAATCAGCACGATCAACTCGGTGTCACCTTTGACTCCTCCAGTGGCTTCACCCTACCCAATGGTGCAATTCGCGCTCCCGATGTTGCCTGGATTAGAATGGAACGTTGGCAAAGTCTCCCGGAGGCGGAACGCCGTAAGTTTGCCGCGATGTGTCCTGACTTTGTAGCGGAGTTGAAGTCCCCGACGGACAGCTTAACCATGCTGCAAGGGAAATTGCAGGAATATCTCGACAATGGCGCTCAACTGGGGTGGTTGCTTGACCCAGATGCGCGGCGGGTTTACCGCTATTGTCCGGGAGAGTCGGTGCAATGTTTAGACGACCCGGAAACTCTTTCGGGAGAGGGGGTATTGCCGGGGTTAGTGGTGCGTTTACAGTGGGTTTGGGGGTGAGTTCAGCGATTCGGGAGACTAATCTTCTAGGGATCTGTGTCACAGCTTCTGGTTAAACGGTATTGTCAGCACTCTATGACAATGTGGGCTTGACATCCGAGGCAAATTGTCATCTAAAAAAGACCTTTCCCCCCTCGAATCGACTTCAAATTAGAAGACCCCTCTTCAAGCAGGGGTGTATACTGGCGACAGTGTCTGAATCCCAGGGGGGATATACTGTTATGAAATGTAAAATCTAAATAAAAGGCGATCGTGCGGCCCAAACGATGGGAATTGCTGATACGGTGAAGTTACTTGGGACGAGTCCCTGATTGCGGATAGACTCGACTTTCTGAGCCAGAGAAAGGCGATCGCCATCTAGCCATTCCTATGGGAAGCGGTTTATAAAAACTGGCATTTCTACATCTTGCTTTTTTATACAAATTTTACCGAGGGGCATCAGAATGACATCTCAATCTAAGCTGAAGGCGATTTCATTTTTAGGTTTTAATCCCAGGGGTTATAGTAAGACCAACTATCGAAGTCTTGCTGGAGAATTAAAAACGACTCGTTTTTTTCAAGAAGCCTTAATCGAGTTTTATCCAATTGATACCCTCTATGTCTTATTGACACCCACCGCAGAGTTTAAAATACCGGAAGAGTTATCCCAATCGAACTGGAAAATGCTCGAAGACAGCTTGGCGGGACGAGTTGACTTGCAAGCAATTCGAGAGATTCCAGAAAATCACAATGAGAATGATATTTGGGTGATTTTTGATAAGATTACTGAACATATTGAAGAGGGCGATCGCATCCTGTTTGATATCACTCATGGCTTCCGTTCTCTCCCGGTGCTAGCTTTAATTGCTGTCAGTTATCTACGAGTTGTTCGTAACGTTGAGATTGAGGGGATTGTTTATGGTGCATTTCAGCCAGGGAAGAATGAAGCTCCAGTTGTTGATCTACTGCCAATTGTGGGTTTATTGGAATGGACAGCAGCAACAGACCAATTTATTAAAACTGGAAATGGGAAAGACTTAGCTAGTCTTCTCAGAAAAGTTATTCCCTCGAATCAAGAATTACGAGATCAGCCTGAAACACGCCCCATTCGTATCCATTTAACTAAAGCGGCTGAGGCAATCGAATCGGTTTCACTAGCATTGGGAATCACTCGTCCGATTGAAACTATGGAAGCTTCCTGCGATTTAGAATCAAGACTGAGGGATGCTATGCCGACGCTTGAAAAGCGTGCCAAGCCCTTCACCTTGCTGGTTGATCGAATCATTGAAGAACAGGGGCAGTTTGCCTTAAATGACCCCAAAAGCCGGGACGTTTTAGCGACAAACCTTTTGTTGCAACTTAAGATGATCGATTGGTATTTAGCCCATGACCAAATCGTTCAAGCAGTGACATTAGCCCGAGAGTGGATTATCTCGGTCTTGGTTCTCCGTTTTGACAAACCAATGTTTCAGTTGCATGGTGGACGTAATGATGTTGAACTAGCCCTGAACAACGCCACTGAGATTCGTAAAAAAGAACCGCGTCCAGTCAAAAATTGTTCACTGGACGAAGACTTTGAAAAATTGCCAGGGATTGATGAATTAACAAAAACTTGGTCAAAAATGACGGAATTAAGAAATGATATTGCTCATGTTGGAATGAACCCAGGACCTTCTCCAGCTACAAAATTACGTGAACGAGCCCAAAAACTCTATCTTGAACTCAAGGCGATCGCCAACAATTTTCTACCGCCAATCACCTCCCCTGAAGCAAATGATTCAGAATTAGAAGACAGTTGAGTCGTCATCCCTTTGCCAAAGCCGAACTCCCTGACAAACGTTATAGCTAATGTCTTCACTTCAGGAAATCCAAACCAACCTAAAACTTGCCCTAACTTGGTGCTTAGCCTGGGGAGATGAAGGGGAACCGAAGTGCGATCGCAGCCACCTCGATACCTTCATCCAATCCAACGGTGACGAGATTCCCGCAGACTTGCAGGATATCGTCCAGCAGGTTGAACAACTCCAAGCCATTCCCAGCGACGCAGAACCCGAAACCCTCAGCGCCGTTCAACAACTCGTCGGAGATGTCTGGAACCAAACCACCCCCATTGGCTTAGTCTATGGGGGTGCAACCAAAATCAAAAACTATGTCTTCGACTCCGCCAACCTGATGGAAATTCGGGGCGCTTCTGCAATTTTAGATCGCATCAACCTCATCGATATCCCCGCCTTTTTCGGCAAACAGAACCCCAACAATGACCTAGAAGACTACCGCAGTCCCCGCAATTGGCTCAAAACCCACGATCCTCAACTGGCTGACGCCTTAATTCCCCAACTCATCATCTATTCTACTGGGGGCAATATTCTCGCCTTCTGTCCCGCCGCCTATACTAACCGCCTCGCGGATACCATTGAAAAACGCTATACCCAAGAAACCCTCACCGCCAATAGTTGCGCCGTTGGCGAAACCTTCCGACTCCTAGAAATTCGTTTTGGACTCTTTCAGGAAAACCTCGACGCTACTCCCTGGTTCGATTGGTATCAAAACAACGCCAACAATCCCCTCGTCGAAGCGTATTTTGGTAAAGCCAGCCTTAACAACTCCAATCAACAACGAGAGAACTTCTTCAATAGCAAAAGTTTCAACGAACTGACACGCAAACTCGCCATCCGCTTCAACCAACGTCGCAGTGGCAATGATACCCCCTCCCGTGACACGACTCGCCGCTATCCACCCCACTTTGAGACCCATCCCTACCTAATGCGGGATGAGAATAATCGTATCTCTAGCCTCGGCACTATCAGCGAACTCCCCAGCAAACCCAAGTTTTCTGAACCTCTAGCGCGGAAATACTTGATGGGACAACAGACGAAAGTTGAGCGTAACAACCGTCCTGACTGGTATCAGAATTTAGGATTAGATTGGACTCCTGGTTATGTTGATAGTTGGGTGGAACGGTTTCGGCAATATCTCACAGAGGAGTCTCATCAAGGCTTGCAACAGCAGTATTATCGAGATTGCCCCAAGTCCTCGGTTACAGAAACTCGCAATGTTGAGGAAATTGCCAATGCTAGTAATAGATTTCTCAGTTTTATCTATGCCGATGGCAACAATATGGGGGGCTATATCCAGAAAATTAAAACCCCAGAAGAGTATTCGCAGTTTAGCGAACATATTTTTGAGGCAACGGAGAAGTCGGTCTATTATGCCTTGGCTAATCGCCTTCATCCCCATGAATTGAACAACCTAAAAAAACAAGATAATCAAGATCGTAATGGCGACTGGGTTCACCCCTTTGAAATTATTGCTATTGGCGGGGATGACGTGATGATTATTGTTCCGGCTAATCAGGCGCTGCAAATTGCTCAAGATATTGGCGAGAAATTTGAGGAAATTTTGGAACAGACGGGACAATATCGTATTCCAGATGCCGTTAGGCCTTCTGGAAATCCTCACCGCGATCGCCGCCAACTCACTTCATTCCGCAACAGCCAACTCAGTACATCAATTGGGGTGCTAACCACAAAATATGATACGCCAATTTACTATGCCAATCGCCTGGTCAATCAATTGCTCAAATCTGCCAAAAAATATGCCAAAACTCTAAAAAAAGACAAAGGTTACTTGGGAGGTACAATCGATATCTTAACCCTCAAGTCTGTAACCATGATATCCTCCAATATTGAGGAATTTCGTCAACAAGCATGGGTTGTTCCTGGCCCACCCAAGCTCAAACTTCATGCCAGTCCCTATACCTTGCAAGAAGTGGGGAGCTTGATTAAAACAATTCAGGCTTTTAAACAATCCGAGTTTCCGCGATCGCAACTCTATCAAATCCGCAGTCTCCTAGAACGGGGTAAACAAACCGCTATCCTCAACTACCGCTACTTTCGAGTCCGCCTAAAGCCTGAGCAGCAAAAGTTTTTAGAAGACCATTTTGAACAGATATGGTGTTCCCCAAAAGACTCCGAGAACAAGGGCAACCTAGCCCCCTGGATGAGCCAACTGGACAGCGAAAACGACTCTACTATCTATGAAACCCTTTGGCGAGATATCGTCGATTTATATCCCTTCATTGAAGGTGATACTCAACTAAAGAGTGACTCCCTCGCCACACCGTCGGAGGTATCGGGCCATGATTAACCTGCAATCGAGCCAAATTGGGGAATCTCTGCCCCTCACCGCCACCATCAACACGGCACTTTGTGTTGGCGCCGGGGGGTCTTCCGGTTCCCTGGCCGACAAACCCATCCTCCGCAACGCCCGAGGACAACTCCTCATCCCCGCCTCCCAACTCAAAGGACGCTTGCGCCATGAGTGCGAGAAACTGGCCCGGGGACTTGGCTGGCCCGTCTGTCAATCCCCCAATCCAGCCACGATGTGTCCCCAACGGGCTCGCTTAACTGAAGCAGAGGAGACCCGTTTCCAACGGGATGAGTATCGTGTTGAGGAAGACTCTCGTCACCATTGTCTCATCTGCCAAATCTTCGGCAATCCGAGTTTACCTTCTCAGGTCGATGTCAACGATCTCATCTGTCATGAGGCCACTGATACGCTTCCTGAGGTATTACGTCCCGGCGTCACTCTCAACCGCCGCCGTCTCACCGCTGAAGACCAAAAACTCTATTTCTTGGAAACCTCCCCGGCTAACCTTAATCTGGAATTTCAGGGAAGTTTATACATTCACCCCCATGCTCCCCCTTATACTAAACTCCTCCTCAGCGCTGCCTTAGGTCACATTCACGCCTTGGGGGGTGGCAAATCCACGGGGTTAGGCTGGTTAACTTGGACAACCCGCCCTGAGATGGGTGATGCAAATTGGCAAGAGTTGCTCCCTGGAGGTGTGGCATGAAACAGATTCAACTGACGATTACTGCGAAATCCGCCCTCGCCATCGGTCGTAAAAAACCCGGTTCCGTGAGTGAGGCGGCGGACTTTATCGCTGGTTCCGTGATTCGCGGGGCGATCGCCGGCCATCTTTTGCGCGCTCACCCCAACAACTCACAGCCGCAACCTGGAGATGACTTTTCCCGCCTCTTTGTCGAAGATAAGGCGGCAATTTTCCAAAACGCCTATCCCAGCCTCACTGCTGATTCAGCCGTCGACCTATTGCCCGTCACGGCTGTCAGCGCCAAGGCCAAACCCGGCTTCAAACCCAAGGGATATGGGGTCTTCGATACCCTGATTGATCGCTTCTGCGCTGAGGCTTGTGGGCAACTGTATGATCCCAACTGTCCCCAAGCGGCAGAGAAGGGCGAGGGACGAGTCGAACCCTTTAGCGGCTTCTATAATAAAACGCGTCAGGGTTATCAAACGCTGTCCGTTCCCAAACGACTTCTGACTCGGGTGGGTATTAACCGCCGCCGCGCCACCGCTGAAGAACAAATCCTCTATAGTTTGGAGGTTTTGGATGACTATCGAGAAGATGGTGAACCGGTGGTTTATCGGGGTGGGATTCTGCTTGAGGAGGACTCCCTGGCGGATGCCTTAAGCCAATTTATTAACCAAAACCGCCAGCGATTTCGCCTAGGGGGAAGTGCTTCTCGGGGACTTGGTCAGGTTGAGATTCAAGCGACGGCCGTTCCTTGGCAATCGAATCTGAAGCCGCGACTGAAACAGTTTAATCAACTGCTGCAACAGCGTTGGCAACTCTGGACGAGCCTCTATCCGGGGCGATCGCGAAGCGTGCGGGAACCGCGATCGCTCCCTCAACGGAATTACTTCACCCTCAATCTACAATCTGATGCAATTCTACGTCAAAATTGGCGACGCACCACCGTCATTACGGCAGAGGATTTGAAACAGTTAACGGGAGTCTCTGATGATAGCCTAACGCTCCACAACGCCTACAGTAGTTTTGATACCGTCTCGGGGTGGAATTCAGCTTGGGGCTTCATGAAAGATGTGGAACTGACGACAACGAAAGGAGGATTATATTTGTTTGGGACGAATCATTTGGATGCCTGGTCTGAGGCGCTGAGTCAGCTAGAATATAAAGGAATTGGCGATCGTACCCTGGAAGGATTTGGACAGGTGAAGGTTTGTCATGAGTTTCATCAAGTTTTTCGGGAGAATGCCCTATGAGTTCGAATATCTTAAATCCCCAAGTCGAGTTGAAGATTCAGCGAGGCATCCGTCAAGTTGAAGATCAATTGGTAGTGGCGATTCAAAAAGCTTTAGAGGAATCCCAATATGGCAACCTGGAAGATGCACAATTTCGTAATTTGGTTCGTGTGGCAGAAAGTACTGACAGCACGGAGGTAATTAAAAATTTTCTTTTATATCAAGTCGGGCGGCAGGGAAAGGGAGAGGAAAAATGGGGTCGATCCAAAAACTCTCTTGCAAATCAAATTATTGATGACATTGACAACGTTTTGAAAGACTTGGCCCAAGTCATTTCTGAAGAGGTGGGACAAGAATTTTATCAACAAATTTGGCTCGACTTAATTCGCCGGTATCTAGGCTATGGTTCTCGTCGTCTAAAGTATATAAATTTCTTGAAATCTGAATCCAAACAGCAAAAAAGTCAAACAGAAAACCAAAAAGAAAATAGTTTTCTAAAACAAAAATGATACCTACAACTCGAAATAAATTCATCTCCCTTGACGAGTTTCTACAACAACCCGAGACTAAGCCAGCTTGCGAGTATATTGATGGAGAAATCGAAGAAAAGCCTGTGCCTAAGGGAAAACACAGCTTATTACAAACTCGTCTTTCTGCACGAATTAACCAGATCGCAGAACCGTCCAAGCTGGGGTTTGCTTTAACAGAGCTGCGTTGTACATTTACAGGACGTTCATTCGTCCCAGATATTGCTGTCTTTTACTGGCAAAATATCCCCCTAGACGAAGACGGCGAAATTGCCAACCAGTTTGATAAACCACCAGATTGGACGATTGAAATCCTCTCCCCTGAACAACGTCAAACCCGCGTCATTCGTAATATCTTATTTTGCTTAAATGCAGGAACAGAATTAGGATGGCTCATTGACCCTAAGGAACTCATGATTTTGGTTTTTCAGTCGGGACAACAGCCGGAAATCAAACAAGGAGATGATGAGGTTCCGGGGTTAAAAAAATTGACACACTGGACAATGTCTGCAAATCAGATTTTTGATTTACTAAAATTCAACTAATATCATCACACGTTTACTTCAAAAAGCAATGTTTGATACATTTAAAAATCGACTCACCATTACCGGAACATTAGAAACCGTAACAGCTTTGCGGGTGAGTTCGGGACGCTCCCTTGAACCCATTGGCTGTGATTTACCTGTGATGAAAGATGCCTTAGGGTATCCCCTGATTCCCGGTTCTAGCTTCAAAGGGGCCTTGCGATCGCGCCTAGAGAGTTTCCTCCGAGGAGTCTTTAGCGGAGTCTCTGAGACTCACCTTCGTCATCTTGTAGCCAATCCCAGTGATGAGTCAGAATGGTCAATCACGGCGTCAGAAATGCGGGCGTTAAAAACCCGATATACCGACGATCGCCAATATACCGACGATCGCCAACTGACAGACCATATTTTGCAAAACACTGATCTGATTTCCAAAGTGTTCGGTTCTCCCTGGCTATCCAGTAAATTTCAGGTGCGAGATTTGACCATTGATAATCCTGCTGAGAACTGGTTTGGACAATATCAAGAACGGGATGGCGTGGCGATTGATCGCGATACCGAAACCGCCGCCGACGGAAAACTCTATGACTTTCAAGTAGTTCCCGCTGCAACTCCCTTTGAGTTCAAAGCGGTGATGGAAAATGCTGAACCTTGGGAATTAGGATTGTTGATGTTAGGATTGCACCAATTTGAACGTGAACAAATTCCTTTGGGTGGCGGGCGATCGCGCGGGTTAGGAATTGTTCGTCTGAAACTCGATCGCATGGACTGGGTTAATCCTAGTTCCCCCAACGAACTGCTTACTTATTTACAACATTTGGTTGATGACGAGTTGAATGATTATCACCTAAATGAAGACCAACAACAGGCGTTAAAAGACCAATGGATGACGGCGTTACTGACCGAATTACGTCGGCGATCGCCCCAACCGACAACACCTGTTAACGATGTATCCTAGGAAGAAGCCAATGAAGATTATCCAGGAACAAACCGATTCGCACCTGAGCTTTCATCAATTTCTTGAAAATCTTCCCGATGAAGCCGGAGACTATGAACTCGTAAATGGACAAATTGTGAGACGACTTCCGACTCGTAAACATGATGATATTGCCGATGCCATTACTGATACCCTAAGACAACATATCAGACAGCATCAAGAGAATTTTCACGTCTCGGGTCGTATCTTTATAAGAACCGAAACATCCAGCGGGGTGCAACAGGGACGACATCCCGATGTTGTGGTCGTTGATCGTCGCCGTTGGGAAGAGTCCCCCATGGCTCCCTCAGCACTTCTTGACCCACCCCAGCTTGCGGTTGAAGTGGTGTCCACCAATTGGGAAGATGATTACGTTGATAAATTTGAAGAGTACCAACGATTTGCTATTCCTGAGTATTGGATTGTGGACTATCTCGCGGTTGGAAGTCGCCAGTATTTAGGCAATCCCAAAGAACCCACCCTTTTTATCTGTACCTTGCAAGAGGATAACACCTATAAAATGGCGGGATATCGTTGGGGCGATCGCCTCAAGTCTTCCACCTTTCCTCAACTCGACATCACCGTTGAAAACCTATGTAATTTGTAACCTGACATCCTAAGCTCATGCACAAGCGACTTGTTAACCACTGCACCCTAGATTTCAGCATTCGGCCCGTTGGTCCTCTTTTGGTCAAATCAGGAAAAGAAGGGGCTGATCCCACCAAACCCGATATGGAATTCGTCGAAACCTATCACGCCGGAGGGCGATCGGTTTATCTGCCTGGAAGTAGCCTGAAAGGGGCAATTCGCGCCCATGCCGAACGGATTGTTCGCACAGTGGGAGGGGACAATCCTCCTTCTGAGGGGAAATCGGGTCTCTGGGCAAATGACCCAATTAACAGTAACGACGAACGTCTTAAAGGTAAAACACCCTCTGAAATCTATCGCCAATCCTCCTTTACGGAGCAGATTTTTGGCAACACGGCCCTCGCCAGTCGTCTGAGAATCGAAGATGCCTATCCGAGTTCAGAACATCCTCTCAAACTCGAAGAACGCAATGGGGTCGCCATTGATCGGGTCTTTGGTTCCGTTGCGGTTGGACCGTTTAACTACCAAGTTTGCACCGATGGAGAATTTCGCAGCAAAATTCATCTAAAAAACTTTACCTTAGCCCAACTGGCTTTGATTGGTTTGGTCTTGCGAGATCTCGATCAAGGTTGGTTTGGATTGGGGTTCGGTAAATCTCGGGGACTGGGGACAGTTGACGTGCAATTCAACTCAGCCCAAGTGAGTTATCCTGGCTGTGTTCTTCAGGATGGGCATATTCAACTGTTGGGGTCTAACAAACGTTGGACAATTACTAAACTGTTGGGGGTGGGTGAATTTCTCACAAATAATCCTTATAGTTTTCCGGAAGACGATGAAGTGGTAGTTCCGGTAGGAGGGAAAGAGATGGACTTGGGCGTTGGAGTTCAGTTAACCTGGCAAGGGGCCGAACAGGTCAAAGATATCTTTATCAGAACCATGCCAAAATGGCGGGCATTGTTAGGAGGAGTTGCCGCATGAATGAGGCATTTATCGGCTACCAGTCTGGTGTTTCTTTAGAGCAACTCAAGCAACAGCTTCAGGTTGATGAAACGGTCTATTATTATTTGCAATATGTCGATCGCATCGAAGGATTTTCCTGCCAACTACCCAAACGTCCTCTAAGTCCCGAGGGCCGGATGTTTAACGCCAGCTTAGAACTCCGATGGACTCAGAACCGGGAGGGTTACGATCTCCTCTGGCTAGGAACTCAACCCCCTCCAGGGGAGTTTCAGACGATGGCGGGAGATTGGGAGTACTGCGATCGCCCTGCCAAGGTTTACCCCTCCAGTGAAACTCGGTTACCCAAGGGAGTTCCCGAGTTCTCTTCCGACTTCAATCTTCAACAGCGTTATTTCGTAGATCGCGACACGGCGATCGTTCATTTTGTTGCCTTAACTGTAAATTAATTATGTCTCCTTCACACCCTCAACGTCCACGCCCTCAACGTCCTAACACATCGAATTCAGAAGAAAAGCCATATGTTATCGTTCCCTTTCCTAGACAGCGTCCATCTTTAGGCACACCTAAATATCATGGTCATGAAAAGTATCACGAGCAACAAAAGCGCCGCAGTGGACGTTTGCATCTAAAACTAATTGTCAAAAATGCCGTTCACATCTCAACAGGCGTCATGGTTCTCGGGGAGGATATCGAGCAACCACAATATGACATCCTCAAAACCATGCTTCGCGGTAATGACCAACATTTACTTCTGCCAGGCTCATCACTAAAAGGCGTCGTTCGTAGCATTCATGAAGCAATCACCAACAGCACATTAGGGGCAATTACTCCATTTGCTCGCCGAGAAGGATGGATTCCTCAACACCGCAGTTTAAATCCTAGGAGAGTTCATCAACTTTGCCCGTCCAGCCGTTTATTCGGGGCGATGAACTGGCAGGGAGTTCTCCATTTTCAAGATGCTCGCTGTCAAACTAATGAATTTAGAGTTCAGTGTTTACCCTCTCTGTATGCCCCACAAGAAAAGAAATTTTATGAGGAAAAACGTCGTAAAGACTTGAATGACGACTACTTTGATATGTCATCGCGCCAAGTTCAAGGTCGCAAATTCTATTATCATTTTTCACATCCTATCAGTCGTGCCGAGAAAGGGGTTTTAGCTCAGCAAGCCTTAGCGGAGTATGTGTTTACGACCCAAATTCGCTATCACAGTTTAACCCCTGCGGAATTGGGGTCTGTCTTTGCGGCCCTTGGCTTGGATACAAAACATGGCTTTTATCTCAAAGTGGGTGCAGGAAAACCCATTGGTTTAGGAACAGTCGAAGTTCAAATTACTGAAATTGAACAACCTGAATCTATGGGCGATCGCTACCGCAGCTATGATGCGGAATCCCCAGGGATTACCGGTGACGCATTAACACAATTCATTGAAACCTCCTTAGCTGAGGCGCATCGCCAACATCTTATTGACTCTCAACAACTGCAACAAATTTCTGAAATCCTCTCATACCCCAGCCAACGTCAACCTAAACTTGAGTACTAAACATGATAAATCCACATCGTTTATCGGAAAGACATTGGCATATTTCCCATGCGATCGCCTTGGAAATTGTCTTAGATGAAACCGATATAAATGAATTAAGAAAAGCAATTTCTTATTTGCGAACTATCTCTCGTCACCAAGATTTGGGTAAGCATCTTCTGACGTACTACCAAACTTTGATACGGCATGGATCTACTATTTCCCATAGTAACAAAACACAGAAATACTACGAATCATTATACGATATTTTTGATTACTACTTGCGCCAACTTTTAAGGCAAGAATTTAATGATTTTGAAGTCGTTTGTCAAGTGTTAGGTTGGGCGTCTGGGTTGGCTAAATACTATGAAACCTTGTTACCCAAAGACGGGAGCAAAAAAGCAAAAATCAAGAACCATCTAAGACAGCAACTTGAAGACTATCAGCAAGCTATCAAAAAATCACCTAGCATTTCATCAACATCTTCACCAGAATCAGCTCCCAACGTTATTGATATGGAACTGAAAGAAGGTCACATCCTAGATGCAGTTGCCACGAAAAAAGGCAGCAGAAACAGGGTTACTTATCAATGTTGCGGACATATGTTTAACGAAAGAGAGGCAAAAAATTACGATAAAATTCCTCTCAACCAACCCATCAAGGTTGAAATTAAATCGTTGAAGGATGACGGAACCATCAATCACATTAAATTTACCGAGGATGCCGGATGAAACTTTGAGATGATCGATGTCATCGTCACTCTGCCTCAACGTTACCATGGGTTGGCTAGTTCACCGCGTCAGCCATGATCTCGGGAGGCAGAGCCTCCCGGAGTGCGTGTCACGGCTTCAGCCATGACACGAGAGAGCGAACGAGAGAATGGGAGCCATATCCCCTAATAGCCAGCCTCTTCTTCATACTCCGGCTGCTTGCTTTTCTGAGGAATATTGACCTTGGGAGGATCATACACCCGAGAGTCCTCCTCCTCAGACCAAGCATCGGCTTCAATGTCCTCGTACTCTACCGGCTGGGAATAGTCGGGATAGTCCGCCTCCTCATACACCGGTTCCTCGCGGTAGGGTTCCGGCTCATAGGGTGGCTCGTAGGGATCACGTGTGGTTTCACTCCAGTTCTCCGTCTCCGGCTCGTCGTACTCCACATACACCGGTTCGGGTTCTGGCTCGTAAAGCGGTTCGGGTTCCGGTTGCGTCCACTCGTCTTCATCCCACTGCTGTTCAACGGGAGCTTGCACCACCCGACGACGGGGTTCGGGGGGAGCGGTGGGAATCCCACTGCCGAGTTGATTCTCGGGGCGAGCGGTGGGAGTATAAAATTCTTCTTCTTCTTCCCGTTCCCAGGGCGCACTCCCTAAGCCTAACCGTTCCATGACCCCAACGGATAACTGAGTCAGCCGTTCTTCTGCCCCCTCAAAGACAATCAGACGATTCGGTCCACTGCTGACAATCTCCTCAATGGGGAGTTCATAGGTACTCAGCAGTTGTTCGGGAATTTGGGGAATACCAATTGAGGCGATGATGATGGAGGTGACTTTGCCATCGCGGGTGTCGAACTTGAAGCCTCGTACTTTGCCGAGCAGTTCCCCCACTTCAGTGATGACTTCGCTGTTGATGATGGTGCTGTACATCTCAACATCGAGATCGTCTTCGATGACTTCGTCGGTATCGACTAGGATGACATCACCAATCTGGCGGATGCGATCGAGCTGCATATAACGGGGTAGCCCAGCCACCGCTAGGATATTATCCCGCATCCCGAGGGCGACCACTTCCCGGCGATCGATATCTACCCAAATTTGGCTGACGACTCCGAGCCGCCTCCCGCCGTCGCGGGTGATGACTTGGGTTCCTAACAGATCGGAGCGTTGACGGATGTGTTCGGATGTCATTCTAGATGGAATCCTACGAGTCGAATCCTGGTTAATATACTGTACTATCAGACCGATCGCTCTGGCGAGAGAGATTCTTGAGAATCCACTGGGGGTTGCTGTTGTAACTTCAAGCCTAAAACTTGGGTATAAGCACCTCGGGCCTGGGTGACACCGATGGTTCTCGCGGCGGCGGCGATAGTGGGACGGCGCAAACTCACGACAATAAATTGTGCGGCCTGTGCCTGCTTTTTAATCATTTTAGCTAATCGTTCCACATTTGCCCCGTCCAGAAACATATCCACCTCGTCAAAGGCGTAAAACGGGGAGGGACGATAGCGTTGTAGAGCAAAGATAAAACTCAACGCCGTGAGAGATTTCTCCCCCCCCGACATCGAGGCCAACCGCTGCACCGGCTTACCTTTGGGATGAGCCACGAGGTTCAAGCCGCCATTAAAGGGGTCTTCCGGGTCGCTCAGTTGCAGATGTCCGTCCCCCTGAGACAGTTCGGCGAAGATTTGGGCAAAATTCTCATTTACCGCGTCGAAGGCTTCTTTAAACGCCCGTAACCGCAGGGTGGTGAAGTTTTCGATGCGTAATAGCAACTCCTGACGTTCATCCTGGAGAATGGCCAGTTTTTCCGTCAAGTCTTCTAGGCGAGCTTGGGTGCGCTCAAATTCTTCTAGGGCCAACATATTCACCGGTTCCATAGCCTCAATGCGTTTGGCGAGGCTACGGAGTTCTTTGTCCAACGCGTCTAGTTTGAGTTGGGGGGGAACTTCGGGGAGGGGGTTGGGGAGGTCTTGTTCTTGTTCTCGCAGGTGTTGGCGCACTTGCTGGAGTTGTTCAACTCGTCCTTCTTGGGTTTCTTGGAGTTTCTGTAAACGCCAGTCCGTTTGTTGTTGGTTGACGCGCAATTCCCGTAATCGGGCTTCGGCGCGATCGCGGGCCTGTTTCTCTTCCCCTAATTTGGCCTCAATTTCGGCAAAACTAGCACGAGTCTGAGCCATCTGGGCCTCTAACTCCTGGTGTTGGTGCGCCAGTTGCTCCTGTTGCTGCTCAATCTCCTGGCCACGACTCTGGAGTTCCCCCAACTGTTGCTGACGTTCCTGGATTTTCTCACCCAGTCGCCCCTGTTGACTGGCTAATTCTCGTAACCGTTCTTCCGCATCCCGCAAACTCTGGGTGCGTTGGGCCAGGATTTCTTCCCGTTGTTGCATCTGCTGTTGGTACTGTTGCCATTCTTGGTGAGTTTGGGATTTCTCCAATTGAGCCAGTTGTTCTCGCAAGGCTTGTAACTGCTGCTCTTGCTGAGGGAGTTCCTGTTGCAGTTGCTGCAAACGAGCTTGGGTACTATCGAGTTCTTGGCGTTGTTGACTTTGTTGCGATCGCCCCTGCTCCTGTTGCTGCTGTAAACTCTCAATATCCTGCCCCAGTCGTTCCCGGCGCAATTGGAGTTCCCGATGTTGCTGTTTCGCCTCCATCAGCGCCTTGGCCCCTAATTTCAGCTCACTACTCCAGCGTAAAATCTCCTCCTCACAGCGTTCAAGAATCTCGCCAATCTGCCGCAGGCGATCGCGCAACCCCTTCACTTCCGCCGATTCCCCAGTCTCCACATGGCCAAAATGGAGATGAGATGACCCTCGCCGCTGACTTCCCCCCGTCATGGCCCCACTGGCTTCGAGGAGTTCCCCATCGAGCGTCACCATCCGCGCCTGTCCCAATAACCGACGAGCATTATCTAAGCGGTCAAACACCACCGTTGAGCCAAACACATAGGCAAAAATGTTGTCATAGCGCTCCTCACAATCAATCAGATTCACCGCATAGTCAATAAAACCGGCACTTCGTTCCACCTCAGGAGTTCGCTGAAAACGAGGGGCGCGAATCTTATTTAGGGGTAAAAAGGTCGCCCGCCCGGCCCGTTTTTCTTTCAAAAGCTGAATCGCCGCAGAGGCGACTAAATCATCCTCAACGACAATAAAGCCCAATCGTCCCCCAGCGGCGGTTTCCAGGGCAATTTGCACGTCGCTCTCGACTCGTCCTAGTTGGGATACCAACCCACAAACTCCGCTCAATCCCGACTGTTCCACCACTTGGCTGGCGTAACTGCCGGAGGCTTCTTGAATGGCTTGATTTTGGGCTTCGAGCTTATCGAGGCGGCGTTGTTTCTCCCGCTGTTCTTGCAAGAGACGGGTTTGGGTATCTTGCTGAATCTGTAACTCCTCCTCGGCGGCTTGGCTGCTGCGTTCGAGGTGTTGCAGATGCTGTTGAGCGGTGTCTTCTTCTTGGCTGAGGTGGTGATACTCCTGTTGACTCTGTTGCAGTTGTTCCTCCCGTTGGGCGATCGCCGTCTCCCGTTGACTCAGTTGTTCCCCCAGTTGGGCCAGCCGTTCCTGAAGTTGCGCCTGTTCGGTGCGTTGGGGGTCTAGGGTTCCCAGGAGGGTTTCGGTTTGTTGACGCAGTTGGGTTTGTTCTTGTACCCAAGCTTGAGCGCGATCGGCTAGGGCGTTGGCGGACTCTCGCGCTCGTTCAAGTTCTCCCTGGGCCAACTGCCGCGACTCTCTCAGGGTGGGCAGTTGGTCGGTTTCGAGGAGTTGCTGTTGTTGGCGAAGTTGCTCCTGTTGCTGTTGGGTTTGCGCGATCGCCGTCTCCGTTTGGGCGATCGCCCCCTCAATCTCCTGACGCTGCTGCTGCAACTCCTCCCGTCGCTGCTGGCGTTGCTGCTGTTCGGCTTCTTGACGGGCCAACTCCGACTGACGGGCCAAAAGTTCATCTTCGCCGAGGGCCTTCACCTGCTGATTTAAGACATCGAGTTCATCGCTGGCCTGTTTCAAATTCTCAGCCAGTTGGGCCAAACTTTCCTCAAGTTCGCCGCGAGTGCGATCGCCGGCTGCCAATTGTTCGCCAATTTGCTCTTGACGTTGGCGCAATTGCTGCCATTGTAAGACTCTAGCCCACTCTTGTTTCTGCTGAAGTTCCTGGCGTAATCGTTGATATTGTTCGGCTTTGAGGCGATCGGCAGCCAGGCGATCGCGTTGGCTTGTTAGTTCTTTCTCGACAATGCGACAGCGATCCTCGCGTTCCTCGACTTCGGCGAACTTGTCTTTAGCCCGATCAATTTTGCGATCGAACGCCGCCACTCCCGCCAACTCGTCAATAATCTCCCGCCGTTCCCGAGCGTTCATGGAGATAATACTGGTCACATCCCCCTGAAGCACCACGTTATAGCCCTCGGGATAGACGCGCAACTCATTGAGTTGTTCATGTAACTCCCCCAGGGTACAAACCTCACCATTAATGGCATATTGCGAGGTATAGCCTCCCGACGGCGTTACCCGCAGCCGCCGCGTCACCCGCCAGTCTCGATGTTGCGGCGTTGCGTCATCTTCCGACGAGTTCTCATCTGGATTCTCATCTGGGTTCTCATCTGGATTCTCATTAGACTGCACCCGTTGCCACAAGCGGTCTTCAGGAGACAAATCAAAGGTGACACTGACACTGGCTTCCACCGTCGATCTGCGTTTATTTTGCTGTTGATTGACTAAATCCGGCAGGCGATCGGCTCGCATCCCCTTTGACGAGGCGATTCCCAGACAAAACAACAGGGCATCCAAGATATTCGACTTCCCAGAACCGTTTGGCCCCGAAATCACCGTAAACTCGCGCCGGAACGGCACTCTGGTGGTTCCCCCAAAGGATTTAAAATTGGTGAGTTCGATTTCCTTGATGTAAACCATAAAGGCAAGAGGCAAGAGGCAAGAGGCAAAAGAAGGGAACACCGGAACAGGGAACAGGCAATAGGGAACAGGCAATAGGAGATCTGATGGGCGATCGCCCCAGAGAGGGGCTGTTTTGATAGAATGCCACTAAAGCCAGACTCCCATGGGGGTGCTATCCCACGCTAATTTATGAAAGTTGCCATCTTTGAAGTTTGTCGGAATCCCGAAATCCGCAAACAAACGGAAACCTTGATGCTCTCACAAGCGTTTGAGCGAGCGGGGATTGATTGCCAAGTTTATAGCAATGATGGCATTTGGGACCGACGAACCTTCCTTAATCGTAGCCTTTTACAGAAATGTCTCAGTGAAGGGGACGTTGATGTGGTTCACTTGGCCCTCCACGGCGATCGCGATGGCCTGGTTCTCGGATGGTCTAAAGCTGAAAAAATCCGCGATCGCCGTCCCCAAGAGCGCCTCTCCCCCCAAGATATTACACAAATGAGCCAGTGGCGCGGTAAACTCATCATCAGCGGTGCTGCCAGTGTCTATCCCCTCGCTGATGCCTTCCTCAACGCTGGCGCTTCTGGGGTGATTGTTCCCGAACGCTCCATCTCCTATCAGCACCTCGTCCCCTTCCTCGACCAACTGTATAGCAAGCTGGCCAACCGCCAAGCCCCCCGCAACGCCCTTGACAGTGCTATCCGTCAGTTCCCCGATTTAGACAGCTTTCGATTTCTTTCAAGTGGCTCAAGTGCCTCTAGTGGCATCGCTCGGGGTCGGAATTAAGCCCCTTCAGCCTAACTCATCGCCTCTTCCCCCATAGCAAAACTGGACAGTCTCAGGGGACTGCCCAGCATCAATGCGGTAATACCCACACAGAGTTAAAGACGTGGGACGAGATTAGTTGCTCGGCGCAACCTTTTCCTTGAACAGCTTGCCAGCGGAGAAGGCGGGAACCTTGGTGGCGGGGATGACCATTTTGTCGCCGGTTTTGGGGTTGCGGCCTTCCCGGGCCTTACGATCTCTGGCTTCAAAGGACCCGAAGCCCACCAGAGTCACTTTATCGTCACTCGACACCGCTTCGACGATGGTTTCGAGGGCTGCCGTTAACACAGCATCGGCTTCCTTCTTGGTGACGTTCGCTTTCGCGGCCACGCGATCGACGAGTTCTCCTTTATTCATAATCTGGATATCTCCTTAAGGTCAGATAGTAGAGGTCCACAACTGCCCGAAAAGGTCTTGAGGACACTTTAGGCAGGAAACATCGACGGGGCTTTTTTGAGGTAAAACCCTGAAACTGTTGGTCTTCCGATGTTTCACTGACTCATTCTAATGGGTGTTTGCCCGATCTGGATCGTTGAAAGTATTAATTTATCTTGATTTGAAGATTTTTTTTACATCTGCCATTTTTTTAGGGCAAATTCTCAGGAAAATCTTGACAATTCACAGAAAATTGAGTAATAGACAGACCGTCGCTCTTACCAGAACCGTTAAACGGCCCCTAAACTTCTCCGTTAAACGGCCAAAAACTCCTGAATCACCTCCTGAGAGAGGTCTTGGGTTGCGCCGGAGGCCACAATCCCCCCTTTCTGCATGGCGTAGTAGCGATCGGCTTGGCGGACAAAATGTAAATGTTGTTCGACAAGCAAGACCGAAATCCCGGTTCGCTCAATAATGCGACGGACGGCGGCCTCGATTTCTAAAATAATTGAAGGCTGAATCCCCTCGGTGGGTTCATCGAGTAACAGCAGGCGTGGTTTTCCCATTAAGGCCCGGGCGATCGCCAACTGTTGCTGTTGTCCCCCACTGAGATCTCCCCCCATGCGTCCCAACATGGTTTCTAAGACCGGAAATAGCTCAAAAATCTCATCGGGAATACGCTTGCTAGAGCGTCCTGGACGAGCTTCTAACCCCAGTAATAGATTCTCTTTAACGGTCACTCGGGGAATAATCTCTCGCCCCTGGGGAACATAGCCAATTCCCGCTTGAGCGCGGCGAGGTGTGGATAAGGGCAATAGGGGGCGATCACAGAGGTTAATCTGTCCACTTCGAGGCGACAACAAGCCCATAATCGTCTTTAACAGAGTCGTTTTTCCTACCCCATTGCGACCAATTAAACAGACCATCTGGCCCACCGGTACACTTAAATCCACATTCCGTAAAATATGACTTTCCCCGTAATAGACATTTAACCCGGAAACCTGCATCATTAACCCCGATTCAGGGGTAACGGTTCTCATTTCTGTGGCTTGCATGATTATTCTTCCTCTTCCGATGGACCTAAATAGACTTCAATCACACGAGGATTGCTTTGAATCTCATCCATAGTTCCCTCACACAGAAGCGATCCTTGGTGTAAGACACTCACCTTACGAGCAATTTGGCGCACAAACTCCATATCATGCTCAATTACGATAATGGAGTGATTCTCCGCTAACGTCAGCAACAGATTGCCCACATTTTCGGTTTCTTCATCGGTCAATCCCGCCACCGGTTCATCTACGAGTAACAAATCTGGGGATTGGGCCACCAACATTCCAATTTCAAGCCGTTGTTTTTCCCCATGAGACAATAACGCGGCTTCGAGATTAGCTTTGGCCCCTAAACCAATGGTTTCTAAAATTCCGGCAACGGTTAGCCGTTCTCCATGATCCGGTTTGCCAAACAGGGTTTGTAATACCCCTTTGTGGCGATTACAGGCTAAATCTAAGTTGTCTCGTACCGTGAGATTCAGGTAAACACGGGGCGTTTGGAATTTGCGGCCAATTCCTAAACGAGAAATTTTATGTTCGTTGAGGTTACGTAAGTTGCGCCCTTTGAAGTGAACCTGACCTTCGGTAGGTTGAACTTTGCCGGTAATCGTATCGAGAAATGTCGTTTTTCCTGCCCCATTTGGGCCAATAATTACCCGTAACTCCCCGGTTTTAAGACTAAAGTTGAGGGCGTTTAGGGCTTTGAAACCATCAAAACTGACGGTTAAGTTGTCGATTTCAAGGATATTTGTAGAAATGTTTTCAGTCATAACATCAGTCATAACAGGGGGACGGGAAACTAGCGGTCAGGATTTTCGAGTTCGTCATGTTCCTGTTGCACCTCCGGGTTGAGATCAATGTCCGGATAGGTAATCAGGCGCGGTTGTAGGCCCAGGCGCGATCGCAGTTTGGGGATGGCCCAATCGCGAAACCAGCCATAGAGTCCATTGGGAAGTACGGTGACAACAATCAGGAATAAAGCCCCCTGGAAGAATAACCAGGCCTCCGGAGACCATTCACTGAGGACGGTTTGAGCGCTACGTACCAGAATAGCGCCAATAATCGCCCCAATGAGGCTTGCACGTCCTCCTACGGCGACCCAAATCACCATTTCAATGGAAAAGGCAACTTCCATAAAACTGGGGGTGACTAAGCCGGTTTGCACCGTATATAAGGCTCCAGACACGCCGGCGATCGCCCCGGAAATGGCAAACACTAAAATCTTAAATCCCGTGGGATCATAGCCGGCAAACCGGGCGCGAACTTCGTCATCACGAATGGCAACCAGCATTCGCCCAAAGCGCCCTTGGGTCAACCAACGACAGAGGAGATAGGTCAACCAAACCATCATGATGGACAGTTGAAAAAAGGCGAGCTGGGCTTCATTTGACCCGGAGGCTACACCAAAAATTTCATAGCGATTGGTACTGAGTCCATTGGTTCCGTTAATGAGTTCCTGCTGTCCGTTGAAGAAGTTAAAGAACACCAAGAGAGCCGCCTGGGTCAAAATGGAGAAATAGACCCCTTTAATGCGGTTGCGGAAGACCAAATATCCTAACAGTCCCGCGACAATGGCTGGAACAATAGGAATTGCTAAAATTGTCAGCGGCAGGGAGTTAAAGGGTTGCCAAATCCAAGGCAATTCTTCCACGCCGTAAAGGCTAAAAAAGTTGGGAATTTCTCCCTCGGGAAGTTGTAAGTTTAGGTGCATGGCAAAGGCATAGCCACCGAGGGCGAAAAAGATGCCATGACCGAGGCTTAATAAGCCGGTATAGCCCCAGATGAGGTCAATGCCCAAGGCGGCGATCGCTAAGGCAACAAAACGCCCGATTAGTTTGAGGCGAAAGACCGGCAAGACTAAGGGCATAATCACCGCAAAGGCAATGGCAATCCCTAGGGCGATCGCCGGTTCTAGCCACCATTTTGAGCGACGGGAGGGGCGGGTTGCTGAAGATAGCTTGGAGGTTTCCATTATCACAGATAAAAGCTTTTGTCAACTCTTAATTTCGCATAAATTCACTACAATTCAGCGGTTCGTCCTTTTTGGGGAAAGATGCCCGAAGGCTTCACTTGCAAGAAGGCAATAATCAGGGCAAAGACCATCACTTTCGCCATACTGGTTGAGGCAAAAAACCGTAAAAACTCGGCGACGAACTGCAAGGAATTAATATCGTCAAATAGCCGGGCTAAGGCTCCTGACCCTAGCAGATAGCTACTAATACCAATGGCAAAGGCCGCGATAATTGCCCCAAAGATATTGCCCACTCCTCCCACAACGACCACCATAAAGGTATCAACAATATAGTTTTGCCCCACATTCGGACCAACAGACCCGAGGAAGGTAATGGCACAACCGGCGATTCCCGCTAACCCAGACCCCAAAGCAAAGGTGAGGGCATCCACCGTGTCTGTGGGAATCCCTAAACAGGCACTCATCTCGCGATTTTGCGTGACAGACCGAATCCGTAATCCCCAATCGGAGCGATTGAGGAACCAATAGATGGCGACCAAACACAGAAGGGTGAGCAGGATAATGAAGATACGGGAATAGGGGAGTTGATACCCCCCGAGTTCAAAGCCACCCCGTAGCCAGGCCGGGGCCGTGACGTCCAGGTTGCGCGGGCCAAACCAGGGTTTAGCCAAGACCGCGACTCGGGTCATCGCCCAGCCAGCCAGTCCGGAAATGGCCAGGGAGAGGGGTAGGAGAACAGCGATCGCCCAACCTTTCATCCCCTCCCAGTTAGGACGACGACGTAGCAGCCACATCCCCCCGAAAAAGAGGGCGCAAAAGAGGACAATGGCGATCGCCAACAGCCAATTCACACTACGCACCAATTGGCGCAAAATCAAACTCACCCCCCAGGTAGCCAACAGAGTTTCCAGGGGTCGTCCATACAAAAAGCGAATCACCCCCCGTTCTAAAATCAACCCCGCCAAGGCCGACACCAAAAAAGCCACCGGTAAGGCCACAAAAATATAGAGTCCAAACACACCGTCGCCCAAATCTCGGAAGAGATTTTGCACGACAAACGTGGCATAAGCACCGAGCATCATTAACTCACCGTGAGCCAAGTTAATAACACCCATCAGCCCAAACACAATCGCTAGACCTAACGCCGCGATGAGCAAGACTGACCCGATGCCAATGCCGTTAAAAATACCAACAGCAAGCTCGATCATGGGTCGTGATTGACAATAAAACTGACAATAAAGAGGCGTAAATTAAGGCGCAAATTGAGGGTGAGGGCAGGTTGCCGATCACCCTAAACCTGGGTAGGGACGAATGGCCATTCGCCCTAGAGAAGTTAGAGCGGGTGTCTAAACCTCGTCGAGTCTAAACCGCTCCCCTTTACTCGGGTCACTCCAGTCACAGGCATAGCCTTTGGTATCTGGAACATATTGGTTCCAAGGTTGGGGGTCAACCGGGGCATCGGTAGACCAAACAATATCAAATAGGCCATCGTCGCGAACCTGACCAATCCGCACCGTTTTCGAGAGGTGGTGATTCGCATTCATGGTCACAGGGCCTTCCGGTGCAGCAAAGGACTGACCAATGGCGGCGGCCCGCACCGCTTCCAGGTCATAGGCATCACCGGACTGTTCCACAGCTTGTTTCCAGAGGTAGACCATGATGTAAGCCGCTTCCATGGGGTCGTTGGTGACGCGATCTTCCCCGTATTCGGCTTTGAAGGCTTCAACCCAGGTCTCATTTTCTGGAGTTTCTACGGTTTGGAAGTAGTTCCAAGCCGCATAATGACCCACCAACAAGTCCACACCGATTTGGCGGACTTCTTCTTCGGCTACACTCACCGACATCACCGGATAGCGTTCCGGGTCCATACCGGCCCCTTGCATTTGGGTGAAAAAGGCCACGTTGCTGTCACCGTTGAGGGTGTTAAAGATTACGCCGCCATCGGGCAGGGCCTGTTGAATTTTGGTAATAATCGGGGTGACTTCTGTACTCCCGAGGGGCATATAGTCTTCCCCGACAACGGTTCCCCCTTCGGCGGCCAGTTGTTCTTTGATGATGGTGTTAGCGGTACGGGGGAACACATAGTCAGACCCGACTAAGAAGAACTCATCGCCTTTGTTGTCGAGAAGCCACTGCACCGCTGGTTCAATTTGTTGGTTGGGGGCAGCCCCGGTGTAGAAGATGTTTTTGGAGCATTCTTGTCCTTCATATTGGACAGGATACCAAAGCATATGATCTTTGGTTTCAAAGACATCTTTGACGGCTTGACGGCTGGCAGAGGTCCAACAGCCAAAGACCACGGCGACCCCATCTTGGTCGATGAGTTTCTCGGCTTTCTCGGCAAAGGTGGGCCAGTCAGACGCCCCATCTTCGACGATCGCCTGAATTTGTTTGCCGCCAACGCCACCATTGGCGTTAATTTCTTGGATGGCTAATTGTTCAGCTTCAACAACGGTGGTTTCACTAATGGCCATGGTGCCACTGAGGGAATGGAGAATCCCCACTTTGATCGTGTCGCTATCGGCCGTACCACCGCCTGTGCTGGGGCTGTTGGGGTCGGCACAGGCTTTGAGGATTAAACTGGTTCCAAATGCGGCTGAACCATACCATAAAAATTTACGCCGTCCTAAACCTTTGCTCATATTCAGTCTCTTCGCTTAAAAATAGTAAACCGTCACCAGTCTCTGATGGGAAATCTGGGCAGTATAGCGTGAACGTTTCTCAAGTGTGATCAAGATGGTTTGTCTTGAATTTTTGTCCCAGAGTTTTGATCTAGGACTGTATCCTAGAGGAATTGACCGTTGGTAAATGTAGCCTAGGATACTGTTATAAATCCAGGACTTAATTACAAAATTAATGAGTTGTCAAGAGCTTCAAAAAAGGTTCAAAAAAAAATCTCCCCGTGTCAATAGCAGACCTAGAGAGGGGAGAGGAACGTTTGTTTTTGCCCATTTCGCGGGTTGTCAACGAATCCGATAACCAATATCGGTGCGGAAATAGGCGTTTTCAAATTCAATTTTGTCCACAGCGGCATAGGCGGCGGCGATCGCCTCGGGGAAGTTCTCGCCCACGGCGGTCACCCCCAACACTCGTCCACCACTGGTGAGGAGTTGTTGCTGTTTCACTTGGGTTCCGGCATGAAAGACAATGGCCCCGCCTTCTTGGGCGTCAGCAATGCCATGAATGGCTTTGCCTTTTTCATAGTCTCCGGGATAGCCTCCTGAGGCCATGACCACACAGACGGCGGCCCCTGGATGCCACTCTAAGGGAGGCTGTTGGGCCAAAGTTTGGTCAACGCAGGCTTGTAATAGGGTATCGAGGGGGGTTTCGAGTAACGGTAACACCGCTTGGGTTTCGGGATCACCGAAGCGACAGTTAAATTCTAAGACCTTAATCTCCCCTGAGTCGCTCACCATCAGGCCCGCATACAAGATACCGCGATAGTCGATGCCACGGCCTTGTAGGGCCGCTAGGGTGCGATCGAGAATCTCCGTTTGTACCTGGTCCATGCCGGCTTTGGATAGGACCGGGGTGGGGGCATAGACTCCCATCCCGCCGGTATTCGCTCCCGTATCCCCTTCACCAATGGGTTTATGGTCTTGGGCCGGCAGCAGAGGAACCACCGTTTTACCGTCGCAGAGGGCGAGAACTGAGACTTCCTGGCCCGTCAAAAATTCTTCAATGACCAGGGTTTGGCCCGCGTCTTGGAAGCGTCCCCCGGCAATCTCATCAATGGCGGCGTGGGCTTCTTCGAGGGTTTGGGCCACGGTGACCCCTTTCCCGGCCGCTAAGCCATCAGCTTTGATGACAATCGGCGCACCCATGCGTTGGACGTAGTCTTTGGCCGCTTGGCTATCTTGACGCTCAAAGGTGGCTGAGGCAGCGGTGGGAATGCCGGCTTCTACCATCAGGGTTTTGGCCCAGGCTTTACTGGCTTCGAGCTGCGCCCCGGCTTGAGTCGGACCAAAGACCGCCACGCCTCGCTCTTGGAGATAGTCGGTAATCCCCATAGCGAGGGGCATTTCAGGGCCAACGACGACGAAGGGACAGCCTTGCACCTGAGCAAACCGAGCAATCCCCTCAAAATCCGTGACGGACATGGCCAGGTTAAAGCAGTTCGCCAGGCTGGCTGTGCCTCCGTTACCGGGAACACAAAACACCTTGTTGACGCGCTTCGACTGAAGCAATTTCCAGGCGATCGCGTGCTCACGACCACCGTTACCAATGACTAATACGTTCAAGTGAACCTCCTAACCGACGACCTGACCGTTGGGGCGATCGCCATATCCTGCCAAGCCTGATTTTACCTTACTGACGCGCCGCAAACCATTTTCTATTGGCGCTTTTGGGGCAGATGTCCAAATTTCGGTAGAATGATCGAGTTTGCAGAGAATCCATGTCTAAAAATAATGTCTAAAATGCAGTCGATTAAATCCATGTTTGGCATAGGCTCGCGTTCTCGTTCCCTGTTGCTGAGTCTTCTAGCTGGGATGATGCTGTTTCTGGCCAGTTGTGGCAATGCACCCCAAGCCCAAGCCCCCACCTACACCCCGGATTTGGTGCAACGTCTGGAGTCTTATGCCAGTGATATCCAAGGAATGCGCGATCGCATGGGAGAACTCGAAGAACTCATCCAAGCCCAAGATTGGATCTATGTGGACAACTTTATCCATGGTCCCCTGGGAACGCTTCGTCAGGACATGAGCCTGTTTAACCGTAATCTACTCCCCCAAGACCAACCCCAGGGCCGCGAGTTAGCCCGAGAGGTCTTCCGTCACCTCGAAGCCATTAGCCTAGCTGCTGACACCTCAGACTATAAAACCGCTGCCAGAAACTACCAAGAAACTGTGGCTGATTTAGATGCTTTCCTAGAGTTGCTTCCTGATGCAACGGAGGATGCAAACAGTTAAGGCTCAACCGTTCACCATTGACTCTTTAACATTGGCAGCAAAAACAAATAAAACGCCTATACTATAGGCGTTTTAGATTTTTGTAACGTCTTATCTGTTCTGTCTAGTTCCCTGAGTATCACCCTCATCTCTACGAGGGACTCAAGCTCTGAGAGGGGGCAAACTCGGTGAGTTTGCCCTTCTCATTTTGTAACTCTTAGAGGCTTGCGAGAACCTCACGGGCCACGGCGATGGTGCGGTCAATATCCTCATCGCTATGGGCTAAGGATGTAAACCCAGCCTCAAACTGAGACGGCGCTAGATAAATGCCCCGTTCCAACATTCCCCGATGGAAGCGACCAAACTTCTCTGAATCAGACTGTTTAGCATCATCATAGTTATGCACGGGTCCTTCACAGAAGAACAGGCCAAACATAGCACTGAGGGAGCCACCACAGACGGTATGGCCAGCTTCTTGGGCGGCGTTGAGTAACCCATCTGAGAGGCGCTTGGTTTTCTCATGCAGTTGCTCATACACCCCGGATTTTTGCAGGTGTTCCAGGGTCTTAATTCCAGCGGTCATGGCCAAAGGATTCCCCGAGAGGGTTCCCGCTTGGTACATCGGTCCAGCCGGGGCCACCATGGACATAATATCGGCGCGACCACCGTAGGCACCAACGGGCAGACCGCCACCGATGATTTTACCAAGGGTGGTTAAGTCAGGAGTCACCCCGAAGCGTTCCTGAGCGCCTCCGTAAGAAATCCGAAAGCCGGTCATGACCTCATCAAAGACCAGTAAGGCACCATTATCTTGAGTGAGTTCCCGCAGGCCTTCTAGGAAGCCGGCATCGGGAAGAATAAAGCCCGAGTTGCCAACGACGGGTTCAAGGATGACTCCAGCAATCTCATCAGGATTGTTTTTAAACAACTCCTTCACCGCTTCGAGGTCGTTGTAAGGGGCCGTTAAAGTGGCGCTGGTGGCCGCCTTCGGGACCCCAGGAGAGTCGGGCAAGCCTAATGTGGCGACCCCAGACCCGGCTTGAACCAGGAAGCTATCGGCATGGCCGTGATAGCAGCCTTGGAATTTAATGATTTTCTCGCGCCCGGTGAAGGCCCGCATCAAGCGCAACACGCCCATACAGGCTTCGGTTCCAGAGTTGACAAACCGCACCATCTCAATGGAAGGAACGGCGTCAATGACCATTTCAGCGAGGACATTTTCCAGGTAGCAGGGAGCGCCGAAGCTGGTTCCTTTGTCTAGGGCCTCGTGTAAGGCACTAATGACCTCTGGATTGGCATGGCCACAGATGGCTGGCCCCCAGGTCCCAACATAGTCAATGTATTGGTTGCCATCGACGTCCCACACATAAGCACCTTTAACTCGGTCAAAGACGATGGGTTGACCGCCAACGGATTTAAAGGCTCGCACCGGCGAACTCACGCCACCGGGCATAAGTTTTTGGGCAGCGGCAAAGATTTCTTCCGACTTGGTTGTTTTTAGTGTCGTATAAACCAAAGCAGGCTCCTTAATTGATGTCTAACGGACTAATGTCAATGTCGCGCAGGATAATGGCTGCGATAAAATTGCATTCTGAGGATACTCGAAACTTCCATCTTAACTGACAACGGAACGGATCTCACGGGGGGGTGACGAGGACGGGACAAATTTGGCAATGGGTAGCGGCGATGAGGAAGAACTCGGGCGGTTCAGAAGGGATGTCGGGTCGTTGCGGATCAACCACAGTATGGGATAATCAGGGACGATTTTGGCAGTTCTGAGTTAAAGACGTGCGCGTTCTACTAACTATCCCCCATTATTTTAATCCCCAAGGTTCGGGTAAGCATGGATCTTTGCAGCGCAATCCCCAGCCTCGTATTGAGGCCTTAGTCCGCTGTCTGCGATCGCTCTATGAAACCTTTGCGACTGTTGGGCGCTATTATGCTCACGATCGCTCCCATTCCCGCCTCGAACCCCAGCCAGCCAATACCCGCACCCAAGTTGATCTCGATGTCGTCCTCTGTACAACGGGGAATTTCCATCTCTTGGAGAAACTTCCGTTACCGTCCAACTTGTTTAGGCAAGAATCCTTCTCGTTAGAAAACCCCAAATACTTAGGACTCGGCTGCCATTTAACCCTCAAGCGCCAGTTAGGATCTTATGATTATTATGGCTATCTTGAAGACGATTTAATTCTCCAAGATGCCTACTTTTTTCAAAAACTTAACTGGTTTAATCAACAGATGGGCGATCAATCGGTTTTGCAACCCAACCGGTTTGAGGTGGCGCAACAGGGACAGCCGGCAAAAGTCTATGTTGACCCAGATCTTGAAAGTATTAGTCCAACCTTTGCCGATTGCCCCCATAATTTCAGCGATAATCAGGTTTTGTCGGCACAGTTTATGGGAGAATCGTTAAGGTTTAATCGGGCTAAAGACCCTCATTCTGGCTGCTTTTTTCTCAATGCTCGCCAAATGGAATTCTGGAGTCAGCAGCCCTGTTTTATGAACTATTCTCGACAGTTTATTAGTGGTTTAGAAAGTTGCGCAACCTTGGGATTGATGGAGACATTTCGGGTCTATAAACCGGCGTTTGAAAATGCGAATTTCTTAGAGATTCAGCATTGTGGTGATACCCTACTACGGTCCTGGGATAAAAACCCTGGTTTCGCTTATTTCCCACGAAAACAGTCACCGGATACAGAGCAACCCGGCCCAACAGCTAAGTCAGCCTAACTGTCCTAGATGCACAAAAAAAATGGGGGTGGTGGGACTTGAACCCACACGACTGTCACCAGTCAACGGATTTTAAGTCCGTAGCGTCTACCATTCCGCCACACCCCCAAATTGGGTTTGAGATGCACTTATTTTAAGCGCATTCCTTCAATATAACTGAGATGGCTTTTTTTGGCAAGCCCTAACGCGAAATTGGTCTAAAGCAGGTAGAATGGCTGCCAGTCTAGCGGCAACCGTCCATCATGCAATCCATCGACTGGCTGATCGTTCTGAGTTATTTAGTCATCACCATGGGGTTAGGGATTTACCTGTCCCGCAAAGCCTCTAATAGTTTAGAAGACTTTTTCGTGTCGGGGCGATCGCTACCCTGGTGGCTAGTGGGGGTGAGTATGGCCGCCACAACCTTCTCCATTGATACTCCCTTACTGATTACCGGGATTGTCGGCAACCAGGGTATTGCCGGAAACTGGCTTTGGTGGAGTTTTGGCATCTCCCATTTGCTGACGATTTATCTGTTTGCCAAGATGTGGCGACGTTCAGAGGTGATCACCGATGCCGAACTGACGGAGATTCGCTACGGAGGCAATATGGCTGCCATCCTGCGGGGGGTCAAAGCCTTTATCTTTGCCGTTCCCATGAACTGTATTGGTATCGGCTACGCCATGCTGGGAATGGTGAAGGTCGTCGATGCGTTGCAAATCTGGGAAGGTTTGGGGATGGATGCTGGGGACACCCAGCTTAAAATCTGGAGTGTGGTGGGGGTGAGTGTGTTTGTCCTGGTGTATTCCGGCTTGGCGGGATTGTGGGGTGTGGTCGCCACAGACTTCTTCCAGTTTATTTTGGCCCTATTGGGAGCAATATTGGTGGCGGTAATTGCCCTCGATCGCATCGGCGGGATGGAAACCCTCATTAGCCGCATCCCCGACGTCACCGATATGAACACCCTAGCCATTCTTCCCTTTGAGTTTGGCGGCGAAGGGGGATGGATTAGCTTTAGCAAAGCCGCCGGAATCACCGCCAGTGCCTTTTTCGCCAATATCTTCATTCAATGGTGGGCCTGGCGACGCAGTGATGGCGGCGGCGAGTTTGTGCAACGGTTCGCGGCGGCCAAAACCGAAGCTGAAGCCGAAAAAGCGGCCTGGACCTTTAACATCATGCACTATGTGGTCCGGACTTGGCCCTGGATTGTGGTGGCCTTGGTGGCCTTGGTGGTTTTTCCCGACTTGGAAGACAAGGAACTGGGCTATCCCATGTTGATGTTAGAGTTTCTCGGACCGGGATTATTGGGATTAGTGGTGTCGTCGTTGGTGGCGGCCTTTATGAGTACCGTCTCAACGTCGATTAATTGGGGTGCGTCGTTTATCACCAATGACCTCTATCGCCGCTTTATCAATACCGAGGCCACACAACCCCAGTTAGTGTTAGTCGGACGACTCTCGTCGGTGTTGGTGACGGGGTTAGGAGCGATCGCCGCCTTCTTAGCCAATGATATCAGTCAGGTGTTTGAGTTAATTATTGCCATCGGTACGGGATCGGGGTTGGTGTTAATGCTGCGTTGGTTCTGGTGGCGTGTCAATGCAGCAGCGGAACTGACAGCGATTGTGGCCAGCTTTCTTGTCGGAAGTTTAGCCACCCTAGCGGGGAGTTGGCAGGTTCCGGCGGGGAGTTGGCTGGAAACTTGGGTCGTGACTCCCATGTCCGACTATGGGATTCGCGTCATGGCGATTACGGTGATTGTCTGTACCCTCTGGATTGCGGTGATGTTCCTCACCCCTCCAGAATCCGAAGAAACCCTCGATCGCTTTTATCGCCAAGCGCGTCCCGGCGGTTTAGGCTGGGGACGACAACAGGCCAACACCGGACTCTTGCCGGCCCAGGATTTGAGCTTAGATTTGAAACGCTCAGTTGCCGCCAATCTCTTATTATTTGGGATGTTACTCAGTTGTGGCGGCTTTCTATTGCTGCGATCGCTCTTTGGTTGGTTCTGGCTAATTGTGGCGGTGATTGGCGGAATGTGGCTACGTCAACTCAATAAACACAAGGCGATCGCCATTCCCCGGCCAGGAACAGGAGATTAGGCAGAGAAAAGAGAGAATCTATCCCCTCTTGCCTCTTGCCTCTTGCCTCTTGCCTCTTGCCTCTTGCCTCTTGCCTCTTGCCTCTTGCCTCTTGCCTCTTGCCTCTTGCCTTCTTCTAAATCTGAAACCGATCGCCCAAATAATACTGACGCACCAGGGGATTATCATAGAGTTCCGCCGGACTGCCTGAAGCGAGGATTTCCCCTTCGCGCATAATGTAGGCGCGATCGGTGATTTCTAGGGTTTCGCGGACATTGTGATCGGTAATGAGGATGCCGATATTGCGATCGCGTAAACGAGCAATCACCTCCTGGATATCATTAACGGCGATGGGGTCAATTCCCGCAAAGGGTTCATCGAGAAGTAGAAAAATCGGTTCCCCATATCCCGTCGAGAGGGAACGAGCAATTTCCGTACGTCGTCGTTCCCCTCCCGACACCTGTCGTCCCAGGGTTGAGGCCACCTTACCTAAATTAAACTCATCAATCACCGCATCGAGTCGTTTTTGCCACTCCCGTCGGGGAACCCCCGTCTGTTCAAACACTAGCAAGAGATTCTCTTCAACCGTAAGATTACGAAAAATACTAGCTTCTTGAGCCAAATAGCCTACCCCCATTTTGGCTCGCTTGTGCATCGGTAGACGCGTGATATCTTGGCGATCGAGCCAAACCCGGCCGCGATCGGGTTTCACCAACCCCGTCACCATATAAAACGTCGTCGTTTTACCGGCCCCATTCGGTCCCAAGAGTCCCACCACCTCCCCCTGACTCACCGAGAGGTTAACGCGGCTAACAATGGAGCGTTTTTGATAGGACTTATGGATATTCTCCAGGACGATTTTCATGAACTCGGGACAGCAACAGAGGGGATGACGGAAACAAGCTTAACGGATAGCCGGCGGTGCAGGCGCAGAGGGCCGTTGAGAATTGCCATTTTCAGGAATCAGATAAATGGCTTCAACTTGGCGTTCCGGGAGGGGTTGGGCCACAAAGAGGCCATCATCAATTAGATAAGTGACCACTTCGCCGCGAATACTGTTTCCTTCCTGGAGAACAAAGACATTCCCCGTCAGTACCAGACGTTGTTCATTACTGAAAAACTGGGCCTGATTTGAGGTGGCTTGCAGATTGCGGGAGGGAAAATTCACTTGCACATTCCCCCGGGCCGTGACAATTCCCGTCCGTGCATCGGCTTCTTGTTCATCAGCACGAACCGTCAGCGGTGCGCCACCGTCGGCTTGGGAATAGGTCGGGGGTGCGATCGCGCCAGAAAAGGCGATGGGGAGAGATAAGGCCAACGCCAAGCGCCATTTCGCCAATGTAGAGATGTTCATAATTAATAGATCACAAAGGCTGACTTGAGAGCCAATCAGAAATTAAGAGAGCGAGCCAACCGGAACAGTTCCCCAGTTGCTGTAGTTTATCTTAGCAACGGCTGTTCTCCATGAACGATGCCATAGGACAGTCTGCAACCTGAGTCGCCAAGTTTCCGGCTGGAATGACCCAAGATGACCCAAATCCTAGCCAATCCCATCACTGGCTGCAATTTTGTCATAACTGGGTGGATAGCAATCCCTCAAACCCTTGCAAACTCGTATCCCAACCCCCTCAACTGTCACAGCCACCAGAAGACAGTCAGCAAAGTCGCCGGGGTTGACCTCAATCTCAGGAGTCCTCAGCACACAATGAACTCATACGAAACAAACGACCTCGCACTCACAACTCTATAAGGACTCTACCGCCATGAAAACCGCACTTCGCCTCGCCGCTCTCTCCACCCTCGCCATCTCCAGCTTCGGGACCAGCTTCGCTCCCCAAGCCGCTCAAGCCTCAACCTTCGGGGAACGAGCTGTTGCTCAAGATGATTTCGTTGCAGTTGCGGCCCCCATCGGTAACAGCGGACGTCACCAACTGCTCGTGATTGAACAACAATCCAATCGCCGCGATTGCTGGTCAGAAAATGGCTCAACTGTCAATCCCTTGTTAGCCAACTTCGACTTCACCGGGATTTGCGGACGCTATACCGACAGTAACGGTTACTCCATCCGCACCGCTGGACAAGACTTAGGAGTTCAATACAATCTACGAACCGTTCGCCAAGGCTCTGACCTCGTCTTACAAGGGGTTCCCTTCCTCCCCAACCGACCCACCATCGAACTCGGACGCGCTCCTTACAGCAACGACTTTGTCCGCATTGACCTCAATGACGGTTGGGAGTTCTCGAAACGGACCTATCAAGGACGCGCTCTGGGTCATGTCTATCTCTCGAACGCTGAGACGCTGACCGCATTAACGCAAAACTCCAACACCAGCGCCAGCCGTCCTTCCACTCCCACTCCTCCCCGTCAACCCCAGGAGAAACAACCCTCTCAACCTTCTCAACCCAGCCAAGAGGAACCAGTCCGCGACGAGATGGCCCTCAGCAACAATCAGCAAGAGCGTATGACTGAAATCCGTCAATCCTATCTGGCTGAAAACGGCCGCCTCGAAGCTGAACTGAATCAGGCGCGTCAGGAGTTGCAAGAGATGATGATTGGCGATGCTTCGACTCGTCAAATCCGCCGCCAACGCAATACAGTGGAACGCCTACGCCAACGAATCAGTGACAATCGCTTTTCCAGCATGATGGCGGTTCGCGAGGTGATGTCCGTTGAACAACGCACGGCCTTTGCTGACTCGATGGATTTGGACAATGCTGATATGGATGCAGTTTTGACTGCACTAACTCGCTAATTTGTCAAGAGTTTTTTCTGCCAGGCTTGATTAAGTTTTCGCCCCGGTTCTTTCCACGAACCGGGGCTTTTGTTTAACTCCAGCAAGGTTCAACAATTAGGATGGTGATATCCCGCGCAACCACTTGAACTCGGGTTCCGGGTTCGAGGATGAGATCCCGATGCGGACATTGTGCTTTCCACCAAGTGGCGCGGTAGTACACTCGTCCTGGACAATGGTAGGCAATCCGTTTCGAGACGGTGGCTTCCCCGAGTCGCCCCAAAATGGGATCATAGGGGGGTTGGGGAAGTTGGGGGGTAGAAGCCATCAGGCGTTGACGAAAGCCGAACATCGGGAGTCCTCCAAGTTGATCTGCTTTGTAATTACACCCTGAGTTTTAGGTAATTTATGCAAGTCGATACTGAACTAGATGCAAACCCTTAATAATCTGTCTCGTCTGGGGTCCGATTTTTACGGTTAGCTGACAAATTTTTGGCCGCTGCGAGCCGAGAAAGCCTCTGAGTCAGGTAATTTGTAACGCCAAAGGGTGCTGACTTAAGCCAATCGCCCTCCGTTATTAACTGGCTTGGTTGGCTGAATCAAGACAATCCCGTTCAAGGAAAGATTCGGGGCAAGGTTATGCCCGATTTTGCCTCTTGCCTATTCCCTATTGCCTATTGCCTATTCCCTGTTCCCTGTTCCCTGTTCCCTGTTCCCTATTCCCTATTCCCTATTCCCTTCTCCCCCTCTTGCCTCTTGCCTCTTGCCTCTTGCCTTTCTTCCCCTGTTCCCTATTCCCTTCTTCCCCCATGTCCATCTCTCTCCCTTGTCATTTTCTTGTCGGCGTTCCCGCGAGTGGGAAAAGTCACTTTGCACAGGAAGTTGTGAAACGAGATCCTCGCTATGTCGTGGTTTCTACGGATGCAGTGCGGGAAAAACTCTATGGGGATGCAATCATTCAGGGGAATTGGCGTGAGATTGAGGCGGAAGTGTTGACTCAGATTCAAGCGGCGATCGCCCAGGAACGTCCTGTCATCTATGATGCTACCAATGTCCGCCGGTCTTGGCGTGTGGACTTTTTGCAATTAGTGAAAGACCTTAGTGATACACCGTTAACGTGGGTGGCCTGGGTGATGGAGGTTCCTGTTGAAGTCTGTAAACAGCGCAATGGCGATCGCCCTCGGGTGGTTCCCAATCACGTGATTGAGCGTATGGCGGAGTCTCTGGCCCAAACTCCGGTGACGACAGCCGAGGGATTTGAGGAGGTGCGATCGCTCCCCCTAACGCCACAAGGGGACATCGATTTTCCGGAAGTGTTCAAGCAACTCGATCGCCTCTCGATGCGTCTGGCGCACCGTAACCCGTCCTAGGTGGTACCGGCCGAGGACGGGGAGCAGACGTGACTGAGACCCCCGAAACCCGCCCTCCCAACCCACCAATCAGCATCACTGGCTACCCTGAGCCGCCATAATTTGCCTCTAAAACGCCCAAAACCCCTCAAACCTCGTTCCTCCAATTCCCAACTGTCACAAGGGCAACCGGACAGTTCCCGAAGTCAACTGTTCCCAGTCCTCGCCACAAGAGTCTCCCCCCACAATGAAGTCATAGCAAACAACCGCCAACCCAATCACAGGACAACTACCATGAACACTGCACTTCGCCTCGCCGCACTCTCGACTCTCGCTATCTCCAGCTTTGGTGCAACCTTCACTCCTCAACCGGCTCAAGCCGCCCTTTTCGGGGAACAGGCCGTTGAACAACAAGACTTCATCGCCGTCGCTGCACCGGTTGGGAATAGCGGACGACACCAACTCCTCGTTCTCGAACAACAGTCAGATCGCCGCGATTGCTGGGCCGAAAATGGCTCAACCGTCGAACCCCTCCTCTTAGATTTTGACTTTACCGGTATCTGCGGACGCTTCACTGATAGCAATGGTTACTCCATCCGCACTGCTGGAGAAGACTTAGGGATGCAATATCGCTTACAAGTGGTTCGTCAAGGAGATGACTTAGTTTTACAGGGAACCACCCTGCGCGGCAATCAACCCAGCTTAGAACTCGGACGCGCACCTTATCGTAATGACTTCGTTCGTATTGACCTCAATGATGGCTGGGATTTCGCGAAACGAACCTATCAAGGACGCACGTTAGGTCACGTCTATCTCTCCAACCCATCGGAGTTGAGCGCCTTGATCCATGACTCGGATAATGACTCTAGCACCGTAGCTGACCGTCCCTCAACGCCCTCTCGGCCGAGTGAGGACAAAAACCCCTCTCAACCCTCTCAACCCTCTCAACCCTCTCAAGACCAAGACTGGCGCGATGAAATTGAACTGACTCAGGACCAAGAACGTGAAATTGAGTCCATTCGTCAGTCCTACCTAGCTGAAAATGGTCGTCTCGACAATGAACTGAGTCAGGCCCGTCAAGAGTTACAAGAGATGATGATTGGGGATGCTTCGACTCGTCAAATCCGCCGTCAACGCAATACAGTTGAACGTCTGCGCCAACGGATGAACGACAATCGCTTTTCGAGCATGATGGAGATTCGTCAGGTGATGTCGGCTCAACAACGGACGGCGTTCGCGGATGTGATGGATTTGGACAATCAACTGGCGGATGCTGACGAGATTATCACCATGCTGCTTCGCTAATTGATGTCTCTCGCTTTAACTTGCTTTTCCTAGGTTAACCTCTTGCATCCGGTTTCCTGAGTGGGAACCGGATTTTTTTGCCCCATTTCTCGCTCTTGCTGTCATCTCGCCAGGGGTCTAACTGGCATAGGCTTTGATGGACAGTTGAGGAAGTAGAACCTCTTGATATCGATAGTCTAGGACTTGATCGGATACTGATAGGTATCAGACACCAACCACAGTTATGTACAGGAATTAGTCGCCATGAAAACCGCACTTCGTCTCGCCGCCGTTTCCACGCTCGCCTTGTCCACGTTCAGCGCAACCATTACACCTCAGTCTGCGGAGGCGGCTAACTTCGAGGAACGGGCTGTTGAACAGCAAAATTTTGTGGCGGTTGCGGCTCCTGTGGGTAATACTGGACGCCATCAACTACTGGTGATTGAACAACAATCAAATGCTCGCCCCTGTTGGGGAGAAACGGGAAATCGAGTTAATCCATTATTGCTTAATTTCGACTTTACGGGAATTTGTGGCCGCTTCACGGATAGTAATGGCTATTCCCTACGGACTGGAGGACAGGATTTAGGGATTCAATATAGTTTGCGAACGGTTCGTCAGGGAAATGATGTCGTCTTGCAAGGGGTTCCGTTTCGTCCTAATCAACCGACGTTAGAACTCGGACGCGCTCCCTATGCAAATGATTTTGTCCGTATTGACTTACATGATGGCTGGGAGTTCAGCAAACGCACTTATCAAGGACGCACGTTAGGTCATGTCTATCTCTCGAATCCGGCTAGTTTGAGTGCTTTAGCGAACCAATCGCAGCCGGTAGCAACGAATCCCTCGCCTCCGGCAAATCCTGGAGTTGAGGAACCCTCTCAGTCTCAAGATTGGCGTGAAGACATTGAGTTAACGCAGCAGCAGCAAGAGCGTATTTCTGAAATTCGTCAGGCGTATTTGGCTGAAAATGGTCGTTTGCAAGGTCAGTTGGATACGGCTCGTCAAGAGTTGCAAGACATGATGGTTGGAGACGCTTCGACTCGGCAAATTCGTCGCCAACGGAATCAGGTTGAGACGTTGCGTAAACAGATCCGGGATAATGAGTTTTCGAGTATCATGGCGATTCGTGAGCTGATGTCGGCAGAACAACGGATGGCTTTTGTGGAGGTGATGGAATTGACGGGGCGATCGCTGAGTGCGGATGAGGTTCTCACGACATTGTTTCGTTAAGGATATCCCCTGTCACAGTTGTTTGTTTAGGGTCGGTTGATCTGATATAAGTTTTAGGCACGTTTATCGTCGAACGTGCCTTTTTTATGGATAGTTATTACTATGATGTTTGGATGTTTGAGATATTAGCTTTCATGGCTGGCTTTAATATCTTAACTTGACATCTTGACTTAAATATTCAATTGTAGTAATAATACCTAACAGTCTATTTTTTTGGGTGCATCTCAATGCATGCGATCACTTCAGAGAACCCACCCCTACCCCTCCCAGGAGGGGATTTTTTAAATATTTCCCCTCCTGGGAGGGGTGCGCGATAGCGCGGGGTGGGTTCAAACTTGCCTAACATCAGATGCACCCAATTTTTTGCTAATCTCGCTTAAAAAATAAAGATTCAAATGTTATTTAATCGGGATATTTGTTATTTTTGGTAAAATCTACTATAATTAAATCGACCTGCTTTCAGCGAGGATGTATGGCTGTCTCTGAGATTGCACCGATCGCCCCCCTAACGGATGAACAGCGACTCACGGTTCGCCCCGAAGACTATGGTTTGCTGACGGATTTGTATCAGTTAACGATGAGTGCCTGTTATATTGGCGAGGGGTTGGAGACGGAACGGGGAAGTTTTGAACTGTTCGCCCGCAAGCTACCACCAGGGTTCGGGTATGCGATCGCCTTTGGCTTAGAAACAGCCATTGATTACCTGGAAAACCTGCGCTTCACCCCTAGCCAATTACAGGAGTTGCGGGAAACGGGGATTTTCTCCCAGACGAGCGATCGCATCTGGGATGTACTGGCTAACTTCCGCTTCCAGGGAGATGTTTGGGCCGTTCCCGAGGGAGCCGTGGTGTTTCCCCATGAACCCCTACTACGCATCGAGGCCCCCCTCTGGCAAGCCCAACTCCTCGAAAGCTATCTTCTCAATGTTGTTAACTATCAAACCCTAGTTGGCACTCGGGCCGCCCGGATTCGCGATGTAGCCGGCGATCGCGCCCTCTTATTAGAATTTGGAACCCGTCGCGCTTTCAGCCCCCAAGCCTCACTCTACGCCGCCCGGGCCGCCCTCGCCGCCGGCTTTGACTCCACCTCCAACGTCTTAGCGGCCTTCAAATTGGGGCGTAAACCCACCGGAACCATGGCCCATTCCTTCATCCAGGCTTTAGTGGCCATGGAGGGAAGCGAAGCCAACGCCTTTACAGCGTTTCATCATCACTTCCCCGGCGCACCCCTGTTGATTGATACCTTTGATACGGTAGCCGCCGCCCGCTATCTGGCCAATCGCCTCGAAGGAGACGAGATTGAACTTCATGGGGTTCGCATCGATTCTGGGGATATCGTCGCCCTTTCTCAAGAGGTGCGATCGCATCTCCCGGAAGTTCCCATTTTTGCCAGTGGCGACATGGATGAATGGGAAATCGCGAGACTCCTCGGGGAAGGTGCCACCCTTGATGGCTATGGAATTGGCACAAAATTAGTATCCGGGGAACCCTTCAACGGGGTTTATAAACTCGTAGAAGTCGATGGGATTCCCGTCATGAAGAAGTCTAGCGGCAAATCCACCTATCCAGGACGAAAACAGATTTTTCGACGCATCGAAGGGGGACAATGGAGAGGCGATCGCCTGGGATTAGCCGATGAATCCCCTCAACCCGGCGAGGAACCCTTATTACAACGGATAATTATCAACGGCGATCGGCAACAGCCCCTCGACTCCCTAGAAACCCTCAGCAAACGAACCCGAGACAACGTCATGCAACTCCCCGGAGAGGTTCGCGACATCCATCACCCCCAAGTTCCCAACGTGGAGATTTCTCAAGCCTTAACCAGTTTGCGCGATCGCGTCTCCCAAGATCTCACCCAGTCATCCGTCTAAGATTTCCCGCTTACCTCTTGCCTCTTGCCTCTTGCCTCTTGCCTTAATAATGAACCACATCGCCCTCTTTGGAACCAGTGCCGATCCCCCCAGTGTCGCCCATCGTGAGATTTTGCGTTGGCTGTGCGATCGCTATGATTGGGTGGCGGTTTGGGCATCCGATAATCCGATGAAGCCCCAACAAACCCCCCTCAGCCATCGCGCCGCCATGCTAAAACTGATGGTGGAGGAGTTGCGACAACCTCACCCGGATCTTGACGGTTCCCGCTGCGAGAATATCGCCTTTCATGCAGAATTGAGTTGTTCGAGAACCTTATTCAGTGTGGAAAAGGCACGGAAAATTTGGCCTCAAGCCCAGTTAATCTTAGTCGTCGGATCGGATTTACTGACACAACTTCCACGTTGGTATCGTGTCACAGAGTTATTGCAACAGGTTCAATTACTGGTCATTCCTCGCCCTGGTTCTCCGGTAGAGTTAGAGAAACTAGAACAACTTCAGCAGTTGGGAGGAACAGTCACGGTGGCCAATATGAATGCGCCAGATGTTTCCTCGACCTTTTATCGGAAAACGCAAAACTCCCAGGCAATCCCCCCCAGTGTTGAGGCGTATATTCAGCGACAACAGTTATATGTATAGCGAAAAAAATGGGGGAGTAGAGATTGAGTTATGGTGAAGGGTAATCGGCAAGAATTGACCTCATCAACACCGCTTGCAGATTTTAAAGTGGGGGTGGATAATGCAATTTTCTCGGTGGATGTGGCTAATAATCGAGTTTTAGTGTTGCTGCTACGGCGAGGGGGAGAACCCGATTATGGCCAGTGGAGTCTTCCGGGAACTCTCGTGCGTCGGGGGGAATCCCTAGAGGATGCCGCCTATCGAGTTCTCTCGGAGAAAATTTCGGTGCAAAATCTCTATTTAGAACAGTTATATACCTTCGGTGGGCCAGCGCGAGATCCTCGGGAATCCCCTCAGTCGTTTGGGGTTCGTTATCTGTCGGTGAGTTATTTCGCCTTAGTGCAACATGAGGAAGTTCAGTTACTAGCAGATTCTCCCGAGGAGATGGTTTGGTTTCCCTGCGATCGCGTCCCCAAACTCGCTTTTGATCACAACGAAATTGTTAAATATGGCTATCAACGGCTGCGAAGTAAATTAGAATACAGTCCGGTGGCGTTTGAGGTGTTGCCAGAAATGTTTACGCTGAATGAACTGTATCAACTCTATGCAGCGGTTTTAGGGGAAAACTTTGCCGATTATTCTAATTTTCGCTCTCGCATTTTGAAGTTAGGAGTTCTTTGTGATACGGGGATGAAACTCTCTCGGGGTGCAGGTCGTCCGGCGAGTTTATACCGATTTGATTCGGAGGCATTTGCGCCCCTAAAAGATAAACCCATGGTCTTTATTTAGGAGAGGCAAAAGGCAAAAGGCAAGAGGCAAAAGAAAAGACGTAGGGGCGTACCCTTGTGGTCGCCCTAGGCAAGAGGCAAAAGGCAAAAGGTAAAAGCAAAACATCCAAATAGGATACAGTCTTTCTTGATTCGGAGTACTACAAAAAATGTCATCAATTCGTGACTTTAAGGATTTAAGAATTTGGCAAAAAGGAATGGAAATAGCCGAGAAAAGTTATTTCCTCACAAAAGCTTTTCCAAAAGAAGAAATTTATGGTATGATGCAGCAGATACGCAGATGTGCTGCATCGATACCGGCAAACATTTCTGAAGGCTATGGTAGGCGTTCAAAAGCAGATTACGCTAGATTTTTAAATATCGCTCAAGGGTCTTGCAATGAACTTCAGACACATTTGATTTTATCGGAAAGAGTTGGACTCTGCCAAAAGCAACAAATTGAAGAAATTATAAATCTATTACAAGAAGAGACCCGAATGATTGCTGCCCTAGTCAAAAAACTCAATGACTAACACCTATCTTTCGCCTATTGCCTAGGGGAATCAAAAGGGATTACCTCTTGCCTTTTGCCTCTTGCCTCTTGCCTTTTGCCTCTTGCCTTTCTTATGAAAATTTGTATCGCCCAACTCAACCCAACCATTGGAGATTTGCCAGGAAATGCCCAACAAATCCTAGATGCGGCCCAGCAAGCTGCATCTCAAGGTGCATCGGTTTTATTAACCCCTGAATTGTCCCTTTGTGGCTATCCTCCCCGCGATTTACTCCTCAATCCTGGATTCGTTGAGGCGATGGAACGCCAGTTAACAGAGTTGGCGCAACAACTCCCCAGCCAGCTTCATGTTTTGGTGGGAACGGTACAACGGAATCCCCAGGCTCATCAAGGTGGAAAACCTCTCTATAATAGTATTGCCTGTTTGCTGGGGGGTAAGGTTCAACACCAGTTCCATAAACGACTTCTCCCTACCTACGATGTCTTTGATGAACATCGCTATTTTGAACCCCATTCCCAGAGTCATCATTTTAGCCTCAGCGATGGCGATCGCGAAGCGTGCGGGAACCGCGATCGCAGCTATCGCATTGGAGTAACCATTTGCGAAGATATCTGGAATGATGAGGAGTTTTGGAGTCAACGTCACTATACGTGCAACCCTCTGGCGGATTTGGCTAATGCACAAGTTGACCTGATTGTCAACCTATCGGCCTCCCCTTATAGTGTCGGGAAACAACAATTGCGAGAGTCGATGTTGTCTCATGCGGCCCGTCGCTATCAAGTTCCTATTCTCTATGTGAATCAGGTGGGGGGAAATGATGATCTGATTTTTGATGGTCGCAGTGTGGCCTTTAATGGAGATGGCAGTCTAGTCTATCGTGGGCGAGGCTGTGAGACGGATTTTGCCCAGTTGGAGTTGACGCAGACGGGATTAAGTCAGGCTGAAGTGGTTCCCCTCCCCGATTGTCGTGAAGCGGAGATTTGGGCCGCGTTGGTGTTGGGGGTGCGGGATTATGTGCGTAAATGTGGATTTTCCAAGATTGTCTTGGGGGTGAGTGGCGGGATTGACTCGGCCTTGGTGGCGGCGATCGCAGCGGAAGCGGTCGGCCCAGAAAATGTGTTAGGGGTGTTAATGTCGTCTCCCTATACCTCCGAGGGTTCGGTGACAGATGCGATCGCCCTAGCGGAGAATTTGGGCATTCAAACCCATCATCTCCACATTGAAGCGGCCATGACGAGTTTTGACAAGACCTTGGCCGAGTTGTTTGCGGGAACCGAGTCAGGGGTAGCCGAGGAAAATCTACAATCGCGGATTCGTGGAACTCTACTGATGGCTATTTCTAATAAGTTAGGCCATTTGTTGATTTCTACGGGCAATAAGTCAGAAATGTCCGTGGGATATTGTACTCTCTATGGGGATATGGATGGTGGCTTAGCGGCGATCGCCGATGTTCCCAAAACCCAAGTTTATGCACTTTGTCGTTGGCTAAATCAACGTCAACCTGGAGTTGAGGTCATTCCCGAGACAATTATCACAAAACCCCCCAGCGCCGAACTCAAACCCAATCAAACAGATCAGGATTCGCTTCCTCCCTACGATGAACTTGATGACATCCTCCATCGCTGGATTGAATGTCATCAATCGGCGGCGGAAATTGTCGAAGCGGGATATGCGCGGGAAACCGTCGATCGCGTGATTCAACTGGTATCTCGCGCCGAGTTTAAACGCCGTCAAGCTGCGCCGGGATTAAAGATTACCGATCGCGCCTTCGGAACCGGCTGGCGAATGCCGATCGCCTGCCGTCGTGGGGATATCCGTTAAGCTGATACTAGCCAATCGAGTCTCTACTTGAGGGGATAAACCATGTCTAAACCATGTCTCAACTGCACTTACAGTAGAATCAAGAGTAATTCTGCGATCAGCTAAAACCTGTTAACGATAAAGGCTTCATGAACTATGACATCAAACTCATCGTTAGAACAACGCCTAGCTTCCGTTGAAGCGGCTGTTACCGAAATTCGACAACAAAATGAATGCCAAAAACCAAGAAACAGAGAAATCACAGAATTGGCTTGACCAAATTAGTGGTTCTTTTGAAAATGAACCCGCCTTTGATGACGTTCTAAAATATGGAGAGGCGATTCGTCGAGGAGATGAGTCCAGCTTAGAGTAATAGCAAAGGAAATGACCTAAAAATGGATGCTAGAATTGCGTCCATTGCTCTGGCTAATCAACGCATTTTGTTAACTCGTAATCGTCGAGATTTTGAGAAAGTTCCTGGTTTGACCCTAGAGGACTGGACAATTTGATAGGATGAGATAAGATTTGGCAAACAGGTAAATTCCAGCAACAAGATAGGGGCGACCTGAGTGAAACAAAAAGTACGGCAATTTGGCGATTGGCTTGAACGTCGTTGGGTACAACCCGCCTTTGCGGGTTGGTTCTGTTTAGGACTATCTCTGTTTTATCTCGGTTCCGCCGCCAATACCATGTCCGGCTGGCTGTATGCGATTAGTGGTGCATCATTGGCCCTGTTGGGAGTCGCCGCCATCCTCCCCCCGCGATCGCTACGTCATTTGCAACTCAAACGCCAGTCCATCGATCCCGTCAGCAGTGGGGAATCCCTCACCGTCATTTTAGAGATTCACAATCCCCAACGTCGTCCGAAACTCCTCCTAAAACTTCAAGATGAGATTCCCCCCCGCTTGGGAACTCCCCCCCGACGAGTGATTGAATCTCTCCCTGGGGGGGAGACGTTGCGCTGGATTTATCAACATCAGGCGCATCAGCGGGGAATTTATCATTGGGATCAGGTTAGCCTACGCACCGCTGCACCCCTGGGATTATTTTGGTGTCGGCGATCGCGCCAGGTTCCGGGAAAGGCGATCGTCTATCCCCAAGTTCTCCCCCTACAACGCTGTCCCCTCATTGATGGAATTGGCCAGGAAGACAATCCCGTCTTTTCCGCCTATGAACGTCAGGTTCAACCGGCTTCAGAAGGCTTAACTCGCGCCTTACGTCCCTATCGCTTCGGCGATTCCATGCGTATGATTCACTGGCGCACTTCGGCCCGCTATGGGGAGTTACGGGTGCGGGAGTTGGAAGTGTTCCAGAGTGGACTTGATGCGGTGATTGCGTTGGATACGGCGGCCCACTGGAATGCAGAAGACTTTGAACAGGGGGCGATCGCCGCTGCGTCTCTGTATTTCTACGCCACTCAGATGCAACTCAATGTGCGTCTTTGGACGGCGAAAACTGGCTTAGTCCACGGTCATCGAGTGGTGCTAGAAACCTTAGCTGGGGCAAGTTTTGGCGAATCGGAAGTGGCCGAACCCATCGGCGATCGCCCCACCCTCTGGCTAACCCCCAACGCCGCCACCTTAGACAACCTCAGCGCCAGCAGTCGCTGGATCGTCTGGGGCCAGTCTGTTCCCCCCAGCTTGGCCAGTAGCGGGATTTGCCTTGATCCAGGCCAGGATTTACAACGTCAGCTACAATCACTCTTGAATTGACATCCTCCCACGCTAATTCAAAGAATATAGCGTGGGATTCCCACCATCACTGATGGGGTTTCCTCTTTCCACGACTCAACTTACCTTGAGGAGTTTC